>JGI24705J35276_12238378_pt1 | contig 20506 bp, 16 predicted proteins | sample TergutNt197P4_FD_35276 | JGI IMG/M metagenome (IMG submission 35276) | reverse complement strand
GTGTTTTCGTAGCTTTGCCGACCTCGCCGCCAGGAGCTATAATCCCAGGCAAGAAGGAAGTAACGCTAGGTGGACTGATGACGACACTGTTACACCTCTCCCGTAGGGAGAGGTCGATTTGCTCCTGGCGATGCGCAGCATCGTCCAGCAGCAAATCGGGTGAGGGGTTAAGGTCTCACGAGAGACCGCGCCCCTCACCCGGCGCTCTGCCAAAGCCGAAGCTTTGCTTCGGCGTTTTTTGGAACGGCCGCCGAAGGCGGCCTATGCCTCTCCCCATCGGAGAGGTGAAGGGAGGCTGCCTCGGTTCAAGCAACTCGTGCTCCCTACTTGGGAGTTACAGAACGTTATGATCCACGTCTGTTCGCTTGCCGCTTTGCCCGAAACCGTCCGCCTGAGCGGCGCCAGCCACGTCCTGTCCGTAATGGCCGATGTCGAGCAGGTGCAGCGGCCGGCGTCGGTATTGCCGGCCCATCATCTGAGGATTGCGATGGACGACATCACCGAAGACCTGGACGGCTTTGTCGCACCTTCGGAGTCCCACATCGAGCAGGTCTTGAATTTTGTCCGCAACTGGGACCGCAGCGCGCCACTGGTCGTGCATTGTTTTGCGGGGATCAGCCGGTCCACCGCGAGCGCGTTTACCGCCGTGTGCGCGCTTAATCCACATCGCGATGAGATCGAGATCGCCAGGAAGATCCGCGCCGCCTCTCCGGTCGCCTCGCCGAACCGGCGAATCGTCGAGCTTGCCGACCGTGCGCTCGGCCGCGACGGTCGCATGCTTTGCGCCCTCAACGAGATAGGGCCAGGTGCGATGATGGTCGAGGGCCATCCGTTTGTGATCGAGCTCGAATGAAATCAGCCAAATGAGCGAGAAGCTGCTGACGCCGATCGAGATCGGCCTGACGGGTGCGATTGTCGCGATCGAGGGCAACGAGCCGCTGATTCTCACCGCGCACAGCGGCGGTGGGCTTGCCGGCCTCCCCTTCGGCCCCTTCGACGCACTCGCACATCGCACGTTCGAAATCGGCTTGCGTGCCTGGGTCGACGAACAGGCTGGCCTGAGGCTCGGCTATGTCGAGCAGCTCTACACCTTTGGCGATCGCGGCCGCCATGCACAGGCTGGCGACAACGCCCACATGGTTTCCATCGGCTATCTCGCACTCACCCGCGCCACCGACAATGCTGCACGGGCGCCCGGCGCGACATTCGAACCCTGGTATCGCTTTTTTCCCTGGGAGGACTGGCGCGAGAAACCTCCCGCCATCATCACCCGAGACATCCTTCCGAGCCTGACCAAGTGGGCCGAGGAGGACACACCCGAGACGACGCGCGCACTTCCGCGCAAGGACCGCGTGCGGTTTTATTTCGGCCTGGAGGGCGCGCCCTGGGATGAAGAGCGCGTGCTCGACCGCTACGAGCTGCTCTACGAGGCCGGCCTCATCGAGGAGGCGCTGCGGGACGGTCGCCCCGCGGCGTTGGCACGCAAGGCACTTCCCGCGCTTGGCATCTCGATGCGATTCGACCACCGCCGCATCCTCGCCACGGCGATTGCGCGGCTGCGCGCAAAATTGAAATACCGACCGGTCGTCTTTGAACTCCTGCCGACCGATTTCACGCTTACCGAATTGCAGCACAGCGTGGAGGCAATTTCCGGCCGGCACCTGCACAAGCAGAATTTCCGTCGCCTGGTGGAGATGGAAGCCCTGGTCGAACCAACCGGAGTTATGTCGACGCAGACGGGCGGACGGCCAGCGGCGCTATTCCGCTTCCGCCGCGAAGTGCTGCAGGAAAGGCCAGCGCCCGGTTTGCGCGTCAGTTCCCGGCGCTAAAACATGACGCGCCCGACGATTAGGCGCGTCCCAGGCCATCTGACGGGGCGCGCCAGCGACGCCCTCAACGTGATCCACACCGCCATCACTACTTGCCAGTCAAATCCCACTCAAATGGGCTTCTTGACGGACGACTGTTGATGAGACCGATCTGGGGCACGACATTTCCTTGCCCTCGGCCACGCTTGTGATGGCCCGGACTCCAACGCGAAAGAAGTGAAAGTCTGATCCCAAGGCCGGATGAGCCACCATCTAATGCCAATATCTTGTATAAACAAGTCATGGCGGGCAACCGGGGCGCACCGCAAAATCCAGTATTTTCCCCCGCAAAATCCGGCAATTTCCTGCCGCTTCCGACGTCCGACATGAACATTTGGCCGCGTCATTATATAATCATCTTGACATATTATGAGAGGAGACTCTAAGTTGACGGCCAGTCGCATTCGAAATCGGTTCAAATCTTGGAAGAGCAGTCCATGAATGCTCGGTCGGCGCTTCTTGATCCAATTCGCGTCGGACGTTCGATGTTGAAGTGCCGGCTCATTATGGGTTCGATGCACACCGGGCTCGAATGTCAGCCCGATCGTTTCGATGAGTTGGGGCGCTTCTACGCGGAACGGGCGAAGGGTGGCGTCGGCTTGATCGTTACCGGTGGATTCGCCCCGAATTTTGCCGGCCGCATGAAGAATGCGCCCAGCGCGTTCGAGCGCTCCGATCAGGTGTCGGATCACAAAAAGATCGTCGGTCCTGTCCACGCCGCGGGTGGACTAATTCTGCTGCAGATCCTGCACGCCGGGCGCTACGGATATCATCCCGCCATCGTCGCACCGTCTGCTATCAAATCTCCTATCAGTCGTGACGTGCCCACCGAACTCACCTCCAAGCAGATTGATGAGACCGTCCGCGACTACGCGAACTCCGCGCGCCTCGCGATCGAAGCTGGCTATGACGGCGTCGAGATCATGGGGTCCGAAGGCTACCTCATCAGCGAATTTCTCGCGCCTCGCACCAACCATCGAACAGATGAGTGGGGCGGCTCTCTCGAAAATCGCGGACGCTTCCCGATCTCGGTGGTCAAAGCCGTTCGAGCCGCCACCGGCGACGCGATTATTTCCTACCGAATATCGGCTCTCGAACTCGTCGAGGGCGGTCTGACACAGGACGAGACGATCTGGCTCGCCAAGGAAATTGAGAAAGCCGGAGCCGATTGCCTCTGCACCGGTATTGGTTGGCATGAAGCCACCGTGCCGACGATCGCCGGTCCTGTCCCGCATGCTGCGTTCATCGAGTGGACCCGCCAGATCAAGAAGGTCGTCCAGATTCCGGTCGCGGCGAGCAATCGGATCAATCTTGCAGAAGACGCCGCGCAGATCATCGCCGATGGTTCGGCTGACCTCGTCTCGATGGCTCGGCCGCTGTTGGCCGACGCCGGGTTTGCCAACAAAGTCGCCGACGGGCGTTCTGACCTCGTCAACGTCTGCATTGCCTGCAACCAAGGCTGTCTGGACCACTACTTCACCGACCAGGTGATAACCTGCCTGACTAATCCGCGGGCGGCTCGAGAAAACGAGTTCTCTGACGCGCCTGCAATGGTGCGCAAGCGCGTCGCTGTGATCGGGGCCGGCGTCGCCGGAATGGCCGCTGCGCTCGAGGCGGGACGCCGCGGCCACAGCGTGACGTTGTTCGAAGCGGCGCCGCGGATCGGTGGACAGTTTGCACTTGCGGCGGTCATCCCGGGCAAGGAGGACTACGGACTTTGGCTGAGGAGCTACGAAGCGCAACTGGCCGGTGTCGGCGTCGAGATCAAGACCGGTGTCGCGGTAGATCCGGAAAGTCTGAAGCGTGAGAATTTCGACGAGGTCATCGTCGCGACTGGGGTTGCCCCGCGACTGATCGACATTCCTGGTGGCGACGATCCTCGGGTCGTCGGATACACGAAGATACTCGACGGCACCGTCAAGGCTGGCGATCGGGTTGTGATTATCGGCGGCGGCGGCATCGGGCATGACGTCGCCCTCTTTCTTGCCATGGAGAAGAGCAGCCGTCAGCAAACGCGCGAGGAGTTCTTCGGGCGATGGGGCATCAAGGGAAAGCCTATCCCCCATCCTGCCGGGCGCCAGATCACCATGATCAAGCGCTCGCCTGGCACGTTCGGTCGCACTCTCGGAAAGACCACAGGCTGGATCGTCCGACAGGAATTGAAGGACCTTGGTGTCCGCCAGATCGCTGAAGCTCGCTACATCAAGATCGACGCCGAGGGCCTGCACATCGCCCTGCCGGATCGCAACGAAGTGCTCCCTGCGGATACCATCATCGTCTGCGCTGGTCAGGAATCCGTTTCCGGCATCGCTGATCACATCGCGGCGAACGGTCAGGCCGTGCATGTCATCGGAGGAGCCCGGCTCGCTGGTGAGCTCGACGCCAAGCGCGCGATCCATGAAGGCGCGATCCTGGGCAATCGCATCTGACGCCGCGGTTACGATCGCGGGACCACGAACGAGGAAGATGGAACAAAATGACTATCGATCTGAATGCGGACTATCTGCAAAGGCGCCCCGCAAACTTCCGGCCGATGACGCCCATCCAATTTCTTCGTCGTGCTGCTGATGTCTTTCCCGACCGCGTGGCGGTCATTCACGGAAAGCTACAATACACTTGGCGTGAGTACGCAGAGCGATGCCGCCTGCTCGCATCTGCGCTCAAACGTGCCGGCGTTGGAAGGGGCGATGTGGTGACCATCTTGTCACCGAACACTCCGGCCATGCTTGAGGCTCATTTCGGCGTGCCGATGGCCGGCGCCGTACTCAATGCGCTAAATACGCGCCTGGACGCTGCGACGATCGCATTCATCCTCGAGCATTCCGAGGCCAAGGCATTTCTCGTCGACCGCCAGTGGAGCGGTGTGGCCAAGGAAGCGCTCCTGAAGGTGAAATCCCATCCTCTCGTGATCGACATCGACGATATCTACGCAGAAGGCGGCGAACTGATCGGGGACTGCGACTACGAGCGGTTTCTGGTTCGCGGGAACATTGGCGACGCAGTAGAATGGCCGGCCGACGAGTTCGATGCGATCACGCTGAACTACACTTCGGGGACAACGGGCAAGCCAAAAGGGGCGCTGTACCACCACCGCGGTTGCTATCTCAATACCCTGAGCCAGATCATTCATCATCAGCTCAACAGCGATTCCCGCTATCTCTGGACGCTGCCGTTGTTTCACATCAACGGCTGGTGCTTCTCGTGGGGGATGGCCGCGATCGGTGGCACGCATATCTGTCTGCGAAAGACATTGCCCAGCGAAATTTTCGAATTAATCGACAATCATAGCGTGACGCATATGTGCGGTGCTCCAACTGTGCTTGGCATGCTGATCGAGTACGCCGCCAAGAGCGGAACCAAGTTGAGCCACCCTGTCGCCATCATGACAGCGGGAGCCGCGCCGCCGGCGCCCATTCTCAAGGCGGCAGAGGAGCTGGGCTTTGCTGTGCGGCATGTGTACGGGGCGACGGAGGTTCATGGAGTGACGGCGCTCTGCGACTGGCATCGGGAGTGGGATTCGTTGCCGCCTGAAGAGCGATCGAAGATGATGGCACGCCAAGGAGTCCGCACGGTGGTCACCGATGACATGATCGTCGCTGACTCGAAGACGCTGCAGCCGCTTCCTCACGACGGGATGGCCGTCGGCGAAATCCTTTTCCGCGGCAACAACGGCATGAAGGGATATCTCAAGAGCCCCGAGGCAACCGACCAGGCCTTTGCAGGGGGCTGGTACAGGACAGGTGACCTGGCCGTCACACATCCGGACGGCTACATCGAGATCAAGGATCGCCTGAAAGACATCATCATCTCCGGAGGGGAGAACATCTCGTCGATCGAGATCGAGGACGTTCTGTTCCAGCATCCCGCAGTCTCCTACGCCGCGGCTGTCGCCATGAAGGACGAGCGTTGGGGCGAAACTCCTTGCGTCTTCGTCGAAATCAAGGAGGGATACAAAGAGGAAGTGACGACCGACGAGTTGTTGGAATTCTGTCGGGCGCGCTTGGCGAAATTCAAGCTTCCACGAAAGTTCGTCTTCGGTCCGATCGAGCGAACTTCCACGGGAAAGGTTCAAAAATTCAAGCTCCGCGATCGTGCTCAAGAGCCAGCGGGCGCGAAGTAGCATGAAAGACGACTCATCACCGGGCTTGACCGGCTTGACCCGGTGATCCCAGTGCGAGCGAAGTGACGAGCTTTGCTCGCACTCAGCTCGTCACGGGTGCGAGCGGAGAGCTTCGCTCGCGCTGAGCTCGTCACTTCGCTCTAGCAAACGGATGCTTTTGACGCCCGAAAAGCCACAGCCGAATGGAGGAATTGGCCCGAAATGGTTGCCTTGAGTGCAATCTCATGCTCTTTCACACGTGGTTGTAACTTTTCGGCTTTCCGGACCGAGCGATCAGATGGCTGCCAACGAAAGAGACGAGATTCCGGCCGCGGGGCTCGGGCCCGGGCCCGGTAAGCCGGAACGGGCGGCTGACCTTCTCAACAACCGGATTTTCTTCCGGCTGTTTCAGGTTGCCAACACCCTGCAGCGCCAGGCTGTCAAGGAACTCGGTGTCACGACGGTTCAGTGGGCGGTTCTGGGTGCTCTGTCGGATCCCAGGCCAAACTATGGAATCGCAGTGGGGGTGCTCGCCGACTTTCTCGTCGTGAGCAGGCAAAATCTTGACGGAGTTCTGAAGCGTCTGGAGCGCGACGGCCTTATCGAAAGGGTGACCAATCCGGAAGACAAAAGGGCGCGTGTCGTAAAGCTGACACGACAGGGCTTCGCGTTCTGGGCGGAACTGCGCGAACGAATCTTTCAATTCTACGACCAGGCCGCTGCCGGCTTCAAGTTCGACGATCGTGTCGCTCTCGTTCACCATCTGAATGAGCTTCAACGCCAACTGATGACGGTTCGGCTGGAACAGCCGAGGCCCGTGAGGAAGAAAGCCAAGCGACGTCTCTGAGTTCGGACTGTGTGGAATACGACTCTGGCCGGAGTTCGCGCAAACAAGGTATTCCAGCCTGCGCCCAAAAGCGAATGCCGGCCTCCGGCCGACCTATGTCAGCCACCGGTGCAAACGACTGGAGAGCAACCTGAGCTCTTGCTGACCGAGAGTTACGGAAAAGCGGTCCCACGGCCCTCTTGGATACCTTGAACTCTTCACCTGGCACCTGTCGGCAGGAAAAGGCAGCGAGCGCGGCCCTTGTTGCGTGCGTGACCTTTGGCTTCGACCGCTCCGCTTCTTGCAGCGTCGTTTCGCATTGAAGAGCAAAAAAATCAACTTATTGGCAAATTACGCTTGGGAAGCGCCATCGGCTCAGTCATTCTTGTCGGCATTTTCGACATAATCCCACTTGTCCACGGTTGCAGCGCATGATAGATATGACAATAGCTTTATATAATTGCGTCTGAGGCGGGATGCTCTGCGCAAACGTCGGAGACGGGTTCAAGAAGGAGTGCGAGGATGACGCGATTTGAGAACAAAACCGTTGTTGTAACGGGTGGCGGCGGCGGCATCGGCTCCGCTGTCTGCAAACGCTTTGCTGCGGAAGGCGCAAAGGTTGCTGTATATGACATCAATCTGGAATCCGCGCAGAAAGTTGCGGGAGAAATCAGTGCTGCGGGAGGCTGCGCCGAGGCCTTCCAGTGCGACATCACCGATCGCGCCAGTGTGACAGCAGCAGTCGCGGCGACCGAGCAGAAGCTTGGCCCGATCGACGTTCTCGTGAACAATGCCGGCTGGGACGTTTTCAAGCCATTTGCGAAGACCGAACCCGGTGAGTGGGAGAAGCTGATCGCGATCAATCTGGTCGGCCCGCTCAATATGCATCACGCGATCCTGCCAGGCATGGTGGCCCGCAAAAGCGGGCGCATCGTCAACGTTGCCTCTGACGCGGCGCGTGTCGGGTCGTCGGGCGAGTCGGTCTATTCCGCCTGCAAGGGCGGTCTCGTCGCCTTCTCGAAGACGATCGCGCGCGAGCATGCGCGCCATGGCATCACCGTCAACGTTGTCTGCCCAGGCCCAACCGACACGGCGCTACTCTCTGGCGTAGCTGCTGGTGCTGCCAATCCGGACAAACTGATTGAGGCTTTCACGAGGGCGATTCCACTCGGCCGTCTCGGCCAGCCCAACGATCTTGCGGGTGCTATCGCTTTTCTTGGCAGCGACGATGCGAGCTTCGTCACCGGGCAGGTGTTAAGCGTGTCCGGCGGCCTGACCATGAACGGTTGAACGAAATACGAGGAGAAAGCTCATGCAGTTCCAAGATCTGATCTACGAAATCCGCAACGGTGTCGCCTGGATCATCATTAACCGCCCGACAAAGATGAACGCGTTCAGCGGCACGACCTGTGACGAGTTGATCAAGGCGCTCTACAAGGCCGGCTACGACAAGAGCGTTGGCGCAATCGTGCTGGCGGGCGCCGGCGATCGCGCCTTCTGCACTGGCGGCGATCAATCCGCGCACGATGGAAGTTACGACGGGCGAGGCACGATAGGCCTGCCGATGGAGGAACTGCACACTGCAATCCGCGACGTGCCGAAGCCTGTCATCGCGCGCGTGCAGGGTTACGCCATCGGTGGTGGCAATGTGCTCGCCACCATCTGCGATCTGACAATCTGTTCGGAAAAGGCGATCTTCGGCCAAGTCGGCCCGAAGATGGGCTCGGTCGATCCAGGCTATGGCACAGCCTATCTCGCTCGCGTTGTCGGGGAGAAGAAGGCGCGCGAGATCTGGTACATGTGCAGGCGCTATTCCGGCAAGGAAGCGGAAGCCATGGGCCTTGCCAATCTTTGCGTGCCTCACGACAAGCTCGACGAAACGGTGCAGGCCTGGGGCGAGGAATTGTGCGAGCGCAGCCCGACGGCGATCGCGATCGCCAAGCGCAGCTTCAACATGGATACCGCCCATCAGGCAGGCATCGCGGGCATGGGGATGTATGCGCTGAAGCTCTACTATGACACGGACGAGTCGCGGGAAGGCGTCAAGGCGCTTGCCGAAAAGCGCAAGCCGGAGTTCCGCAAGTTCGTGAAATAAGAGCGGTTTGCACAAAGAACATCGGGCGCGCCGAGCCTATTCGCACGCCTGATCCAAATCAGCGGGAGACGATGGTGAATCCTTATCTTGATGAAAGTCTGATTGCGCTTGGAGACCAGGTTCGCCGCTTCGCAGCCGACCGCATCGCGCCAGGCTTTCTGGAGCGCGACGAGACGCGCGTCCTCGATCGCGGCCTGATGAAGGAGATGGGCGAAATGGGCTTCATCGCCCCGGAACTGCCGGAGGAATTCGGCGGTCTCGGCGCGGGCTGTCTCGCCGCCGGCGTTATCCACGAAGAAGTCGCACGCGCCGATCTTTCGATTTCCTACATCAATCTGCTCGCATCGCTGAACGGCCAGATCCTGGCGCATCACGGCAAGCCTGATGTTGTCAAGCCTTGGCTGACGAAGATGATAGCGGGAGAGGCCCTGTTCGCGATTGCGCTGACCGAGCCGCGAGGCGGTTCGGACGCCGCGAACCTGCGGCTCAAGATCGAACGCGACGGCGACCACTACATCGTCAACGGCGAGAAGACGTCGATTTCCGCGGCCGACCAGGCCGACGCTGCGGTCGTATTCGGGCGCACGGGCACAATGGAGGCAGGCGCTCATGGCGTGACCGCCCTTCTTATCCCGACGGATCTGCCAGGGCTGACGCGTTCGCGCTTCGATTGCCACGGCCAACGCGCGATCGGCCGCGGTTCGCTGTTCTTTGAAAATGTGCGCGTGCCGGTTTCACATCGTCTTGGAGACGAAAACAAGGGCTTCGTCCAGGTGATGCAGGGCTTCGATTTCTCACGCGCCCTGATTGGCCTGCAAGTCATGGCGGTTGCGCGCGTCGCGCTGGACGAGACGTGGGAATATGTTGCGCAGCGCCAGGCGTTCGGTAAACCGCTCACGGCGTTCCAGGGCGTGTCGCATCCGCTTGCCGCCCTCGATACCCAGGTCGAAGCCGCGCGCCTGCTTTGTCTTCAGACGTTGTGGCTCAAGGACAAAGGCGCGCCGCATAGCGCGGAGGCCGCCATGTGCAAATGGTGGGCGCCGAAGCTTGCTTACGATGTTGTACACGAGTGTCTGCTGATGCACGGCCATGGCGGCTACGACCACGGGCTGATGGAGCAACGCCTGCGCGATGTGCTTGGATTCCAGATCGGAGACGGCACGGCACAGATCATGAAGACCATCATCGCCCGAACACGTGCCGGACGTGCAGCCGTGCCGGCCTAGGAATGCTTGCACCGATCGTAGCCTGCCTGGAAAAGCTTGCGCTGACGGCGGACAAAAACTAGGCAGGCGATGCGTGGCGAGCCCACGCAAGCCCTGCACCGTATCACTCGGTTGAGCGGCGCAATTCGAGCGAGCCCTCGCTCTTCGACTCATGCTTCTGGGTATGGCCGTTCTCAACACGCGGCCCGTGCGCGTGTGCGTCAACTCGTGATGCGTCCGCGGAGCCTGCTTGTTCAGGCGCGCGCAGGGAGCGCGGCCGCGAAACCGCCCGTGCCATCAGCATCTGATTGCCACCCTGGTGGCGAAAGTCACAGTAGGCAAATCCCATGCCCCAGACCGAGCCGCGGAAGCTGCGATCGTCTTTCTTGTCAAGGTTGAAGCATGGCTCGAACGGCATGCCCTTGATCGACGCGCAAACGCTCTGGCCACGAATCTGCAGCGTATTGCCAGGCAGACGGATGCGGCGCACCGGACCCGCACCAGAGAATTGTACCGCACCAGCTGCACCGAGATCATCGAGAACGCGGCCCGCTCCGCGGGTACCATCAAAACAGGTGAAGACGAACACCTTGCCGACGACAAAGCGGCGCGCCTCGTCGGCGGTCATCATCCCCGCAAAGGCAGGCGCGACCGTCGCTGCTACCGTGACTGCCCCCAATACAAAACGCGCGAGCATGCTCAAACTCCGAACCACGCCACATAACGGGCGCCTGATCCCTTCACCCGTTGCTTACCATACCAACCGTGGCAACATTGGAGCAGCTTCGTTGGTAAAGTCTAAACGCTATCAGGAAATTTTTACTACGACTCTGCCGCGGACCTGGCCAGCGAGGATTTCCGCTCCCCATTCGAGAGCCTCGGCGAGCGGAATTTCCTTAGTGATTTCAGTAAGCTTGGCCCGATCCAAATCGGTGGCGAGCCGCTGCCAGGCTGTCTGCCGCTGCGGAACCGGGCACATCACCGAATCGATGCCGAGAAGAGACACCCCGCGCAAAATAAACGGCGCGACCGATGACGGTAAATCCATACCACCAGCAAGCCCACAGGCCGCGATGGCGCCACCGTATTTCGCCATCGACAGGAGGTTGGCGAGCGTGGTCGAGCCGACGCTGTCCACCCCGCTTGCCCAGCGCTCCTTGGCGAGCGGCTTTGCCGGACCCGACAATTCATTGCGGTCGATCACTTCGGCCGCGCCGAGGTGCCTCAGATATCCCGCTTCCGCCACGCGACCAGTCGAGGCGATGACGTGGTAACCGAGCTTCGCCAGGACCGCCGTGGCGACCGAACCGACGCCGCCGGCTGCGCCCGTCACCACTACGGGGCCGCTCTGCGGAGAAATTCCGTGCTTCTCCAGCGCGAGTACCGCAAGCATCGCAGTAAACCCGGCGGTGCCGATCGCCATGGCGTCGTGCGCCGACAAGCCCTGTGGCAATGCAACCAGCCAGTCGCCTTTCACCCTCGCTTTTTCCGCGTAAGCGCCGAGGTGGGTCTCGCCCATGCCCCAGCCGGTACAGACGACCTTGTCGCCGGCCTTCCACTGCGAATGGGAGGATTGCTCAACGGTGCCGGCAAAATCGATGCCCGCAATCATCGGAAAGCGCCGCACCACGGGCGCCTTGCCGGTCAGCGCAAGCCCGTCCTTGTAATTCAGCGTCGACCACTCCACGCGCACCGTAACATCGCCGTCCATCAACTCAGCTTCGTCGAATTGCGTGAGCGCTGCGGTGGTACCCTTGTCCGCCTTGTCGATCCGGATCGCCTTGAACATTGCCACAGCCGTGAACTCCCCAAGAGACGTTTCGGTTGATGTTTCGATTGATGTTTAATCGATCAGGCTGGCTGTGCAACCGCCCGTGCGACAGAAGACCGACTATTGCAAACCCAGCATGCCAACCGCACAGCCGCAGAGTTCAAGTCTGAGGTACTGCAAATTTCCGGTATCAAACCTGATAAAAATTGACTCAACGGCCCTAGTCAACATTCGTCCGGCATGCTAGATTTGATTTGCTCATGTTGAGCATATCAAATCACCACCGGCCTTGAAGGCCGGATTTCTAACAGGACCGATATACTCATATTGAGCATATCGGCACATATCGGAGGCCAGGATGCCGATCACTGAAATGTACGGGCCCGACGATTTTGCCTCCCGGCCGACAGGTCGGCCGTCCTCCCCGACTCGCAACCCCACCCACAAGCTTGGGCACGCGCTGCCAAGACCATCGCTTGAGTGGACACCCGAGGTGGAGCGCGACACCGCACATCTCTACGAACGGGTCAGACATGTGATCCCTCCCGTTGAGTGGCCCTTCATGGCGCCCGCCATCAAGGCGATCAACGAGCTGAAGAAGATCCGCAATGCGGTGATCCTTGCGCACAACTACCAAACGCCGGAGATTTTTCACTGTGTTGCCGATATCTGCGGCGACTCGCTGCAACTCGCTGTCGAAGCGGCCAAGGTCAAAGCCGATATCATCGTGCAGTGCGGCGTGCACTTCATGGCGGAGACCTCAAAGCTCCTCAATCCGGACAAGACGGTGCTGATTCCGGATTCCCGCGCCGGCTGCTCCCTCGCCGCCAGCATCACGGGCGCCGACGTCAGGCTGTTGCGCGAGCGCTTTCCGAACGTACCCGTCGTCGCCTATGTCAATACTTCAGCAGAGGTGAAAGCCGAGGTCGACATCTGCTGCACCTCATCCAACGCGGTGCAGGTGGTCGAGAGCCTTCGGGCACCGACCGTCATCTTCCTGCCTGATCAGTATCTGGCGAACTACGTCGCATCCAAGACCGACCTGAAGATCATCAGCTGGAAAGGCGCCTGCGAGGTGCATGAGCGGTTCACCGGCGATGAGCTTCGCGGCCTGCGCGAGGCTGATCCATCGGTGCAGATCATCGCGCACCCGGAGTGCCCGCCGGACGTGCTGGCGGAAGCCGATTTCACAGGGTCTACCGCGCACATGATCAGCTGGGTGCGGGCAAGGCGGCCGAAGCGACTTGTGATGATCACCGAATGCTCGATGGCCGACAATGTGCACGCGGAGGTGCCCGACGTCGAAATGCTGCGGCCGTGCAATCTCTGCCCGCACATGAAGCAGATCACGCTTTCGAAGATTCTCGACAGCCTGCTCGCGCTTCGCGAGGAGGTGACGATCGATCCGGCGGTGGCGGCGAAAGCGCGCCAGTCGGTCGAGCGAATGATCAACTTGAAGAACTGATGGTGGAGGTAGTCATGCCAAACAACATCCACGACCTGACACGAAAAGCCGACGACGTAGTGATCGTCGGTGGCGGCCTCGCCGGATTGTTCTGCGCGCTGAAGCTGGCACCGCGTCCGGTGACGGTGATTTCGGCGGCACCACTCGGACAGGGCGCGTCGACCGCGTGGGCGCAGGGCGGCATTGCGGCCGCCGTTGCCGAGGGCGACAGCCCGGAGGCGCACGCCGCCGACACCGTGGCGGTCGGAGCCGGGCTCGTTGATGAAGCGATCGCACTCGGGCTCGCCCGCGAGGCGGGGCCTCGCATCCACGATCTCCTCGCCTATGGCGTCCCCTTCGACCGCGACCTGCAGGGCAAGCTCGCAGTGGGCCGCGAAGCCGCGCATTCGGCCCGGCGCATCGTGCATGTCCGCGGTGACATGGCAGGTGCGGCGATCATCGCGGCACTGAGCGAGGCCGTGCGGCAAACGCCATCGATCCGCGTCATCGAGGGATTTGTCGCCGAAGCGCTATTGACCGAGGACGGCGCCGTTACTGGACTTCAATTGCGCGAGGTCAACAAGACAGCAGCAAGGCCAGTCAACATCGCTTCGCGTGCAGTCGTACTCGCAACCGGCGGCATCGGCCATCTCTATGCTGTCACGACCAATCCGATTGAAGGCAACGGATCGGGACTCGCGATCGCGGCACGTGCCGGTGCAATCATAGCCGATCCCGAATTCGTGCAATTTCACCCCACTGCAATCATGGTCGATCGTGACCCGGCGCCGCTTGCGAGCGAAGCGCTGCGCGGCGAAGGGGCCACACTCATCAACAGGAGTGGGGAACGCTTCATGCTGGCGCTGCATCCGCTCGCCGAGCTTGCACCACGCGACATCGTGGCACGCGGCGTGTTCGCGGAGATCGTAGCCGGCCATGGCGCGTTTCTTGATGCAACGACGGCTCTGGGGCCGCGCTTCGCCGAAAAATTTCCCACTGTCCATGCAAGCTGCCTGGCGGCTGGCCTCGATCCGGCAATACAGCCGATCCCGGTCGCACCAGCCGAGCACTATCACATGGGCGGCATCGCAGTGGATGAACGCGGTCGCACGTCGATCGACGGCCTTTGGGCCGGCGGCGAGGTGTCTTCGACGGGTGCGCATGGCGCCAACCGTCTCGCGTCGAACTCGCTGCTGGAGGCCATGGTCTATGCGGCGCGTATCGCGGAGGACATTGCCGGGCGCGCAATACCCTCGCCGATGCCGTTACCTGCGACACCGGTCCCGCACAACTCCCCCATGGACGCGATGGTTGAGAGGAAACTGCGAACGATGATGAGCTCGCATGTCGGCGTGGTCCGCGATGGCGACCTGCTGAGCGAGGCCGTGCGAAGCTTTGCCGCACTCGAACGCCACGCCACCAATATCACGCTGCGCAATATGGCAACGACCGCTCTTCTCGTCGCCGCTTCCGCCCTCACGCGCCGCGAGAGCCGCGGCGCGCATTTCCGAACCGACTATCCGGCCGAAAACCCTGCCCTCGCGCATCGGACCATGACGACGCTCGCCGCCGCCCGAGAGGTGGCGGAAAGCCTCACCGAATGCGAACCACGCCGAACCGCGCATGCCATGATCGCCTAGGAGAGGTTGGGAAATTAATGAATCAACAGGACTTCTTCCACTCGTCATCACCGGGCTTGACCCGGTGATCCATCGTCCGCGCAAACGGACAAAACAAAAAAGCTTTCGCTCCACAACAAGTTCTCTTCTTGATGGATTGCCGGGTCAAGCCCGGCAATGACGAGTGAGAGGCGCAGCAATAACTTTAACGACACCATAATAGAGGCCCCCATGATCACTCCCGCTTCCCTGCTCCACCCTGACGCCTTTCTTTCACCGTTGGCGATCGATGAGGCCGTACTCCGCGCGCTCGATGAAGATCTCGGCCGCGCGGGGGACGTCACGTCCCTTGCAACGATCCCCGAGACCACAGGAGCACATGCGCTCCTGGTGGCGCGGCAGGACGGCGTGATCGCCGGCTTGCCGCTCGCGCTTGCGACTTTTCATACGCTTTCGCCCGATATCGAGGTGGAAGCGCATGTCCGCGACGGCGCCAAGGTCAAGGCTGGCCAGCGCGCGATGACGATCACCGGTCCCGCTCGCGCCATTCTCACCGCCGAACGCACGGCACTCAACTTCGTTGGCCGGCTCTCCGGAATTGCCACACTTACAGCAGACTACGTGCGTCAGACCGAGGGCAGCGGGTTACGCATTTGCTGCACGCGCAAGACTACGCCGGGACTGCGCGCGCTTGAGAAATATGCCGTGCGCTGCGGCGGTGGGTTCAACCATCGCTTTGGCCTCGACGATGCCATCCTGATCAAGGACAACCACATCGCGGTTGCCGGTGGCATCAGACCCGTGCTTGAGCGCGCCCGCAGCCACGCCGGTCACCTCGTAAAGATCGAGATCGAGGTCGATACGCTCGCGCAGTTGCGCGAGGTGCTGGATACCGGTCTCGCCGATGCCGTGCTGCTCGACAACATGGACATTGCGACGCTGCGAGAAGCGGTGAAGCTTGCCGCCGGTCGCGTTACGCTGGAAGCGTCCGGGGGCATCACGCTGAAGTCGATCGCGATCATTGCCAAGACGGGCATCGACTACGCGTCATCCGGCGCAATCACGCATTCGGCTACGAATTTCGATTGCGCGCTGGATATCGAGGCGTGAGCCCATCTCATGGCAGCCCAGCGCGCTCGCAGTCCCTACACACAGCGAGCGCGCCTACTCGTCATTGCCGGGCTTGGCCGGCTTGCCCCGGCGATCTCAGTGCGAGCTTTGCTCGTCGCGCATTGTCCGTTGAGCGGACCACATAATGCTCTCGCCGGGATGTCGGCGGTACATCGCCAATGTTGGTGATCTCCGCAAACTCGCGGCGGGTGGCCTCGGAGAACTTGCGGCGCGCCGGTTGGTTTCTCGCGATGATGTAAGGAACCTCTCGCCATTGCACATCTGAGCGCACGTCGGAACGATGTATAAGCGCACCCTCGAATTAAAATTTCCGGGACGGCTCACCCTGTCTCACACTTCACACTGCGTATCCATCATCACCTGATGGAGACTTTGAACATGCGCAACGATGGGACGCTGTAGTGTCTCGAATGGAAGCTGACCAAGGCGGCCAAAATCGTCTAGTACAGCTATCTCTGTTTCATGTGTTTCTACGGAGTTCCCAGTGCGTATTCTTGACAAGGCCAAATCTCTCTTGCTCGGCGAGAATCGAGGCTTGATCCTTGAGGATTGGAATAGGATCGGCCGCGCCGAAAACCTCATGGTCTGCCAGGAATTGCAGGCTGTCATCGATGAAGGGCGTGAAACCTCCATGGACTTCACGGCAGACAGTCGCACTCCGGAACTGGCGGAAGCTGTCCTGGCCGAGGTGGTGGCCTTGAATGCCGCTGGCCGATGGCGTGAGGCGCGCAAGCGTTTTGACCCAGCCTATCTGCCGTTCTCGTCCCAAGTGGATGACGTTGGGCTGCGAGCAGTGGCCATTCTCGGCCCTGATCGTTTTCTCGTGCGTATGAACAATGGCGTGCAGATCATCGACGGTGACACCAACGATATCCTCAAAGACATCGTTGCCTTCGGCCTCTCTCGCGACCGGCGCTGGCTTGCGTTGGCGACAGCCAATGGCATCTTCGTGACGACAGACCTGGATGCCTCACCCACCCTGGTGCTGCCATGGCCGGAAGATTTGGCTTTCGATCCCGATACCCTGCGCAGCCTGGAAGTCGCAAACGACGGCCGCAGTCTGGTGATCGCCAGCGACAACTACGGAATCTGGTTGGCGCAGGACGGCAAGTGGACCCCGCTCGCTCCCCGCCCCGGGGTTGCGGATGATCTGGCCGATGACGACGACGATGATGACGACGGTGATGACGGCGATGCGGCCGACGACGAGAACTGCAATGTGAAGGTGGGCACCTATGCTCAGCTTCGCGCTCGTTATGGCGGTCCGTTGGGGATTGACGTGAGCCATGTGGCGATCTCGCCAGACGGCCAATATGTAGCGTATGGCTGGCAGGATGCTTGGCCCGGTCATTATCTCGACAAGATCGGAGGTGGTTCTCTGGAGCCGCTCGGCACGATCGATGCGGTCAGCGACTATCCATACAATCTCCGGTTCAGCGACGATTCGCGGTATCTACTCAGCAATTCGCGCCATCTGTCCAGCGGCGTGACCCGCTGTGTGGAACTGGCGGCCTTCTCTGACCGCGGCGAGGACGCCATTTGCGCCACCGATGAGTATTTGAGGGCCAACAGCATCGCCGTGCTTCCTGCTGCCCCGTTCGGGCAAAAGGATGCCGTGGCCTGGATCGGCGGTGCCGGCTGGTCTCACGCGGCTCCTTTGGCAGGTGGAGAGCCCGTCTTTACGCAGTTCTTCGGGTCAGCCCTCTTTGGTATCGACTATGATCCTCAGTCACGCCGGGCAGTCGTGATCAGCGCTTCGGGCATGCTGCATGTCATGGACCCGTTTGCGGAGGCTGAGCCAGGCACAGAGCGCGGCTATCATCCGCGCCGTGAACTCTACCGGATTATTCTCTGGGATAGCCTCGACCGTGTCGTGCGCTGGTAGTCACGGTGTGTGCGCGGACCACTCGTGTCGATGCTGAGCGCGGACCGCGTTTGCCGACCAGGCGTCGATGAAATTGGCATTGCTGGCAGCGATGCCTTGCCTTCCTCTCCGCCTGATTGCTAAATCTCGATGGTTGGCAAGTGTCGGTCTCGGTGGGAAACCTGCTCGACAACGTCTTTAATTTTTAACAACGCCTAAGGCCGCCTTACGGCAGCGGCTGTGAGGCCGCCACCGTCACATCAGGGTCGGAGGGGGCACTCGGCGCCTCAACGCTCTTCGCGCCAAACACCGAGCTGTTGGATCTCGAGGGGTCTTCCGGCGCCGGCACCGCAGGCGCAACAATCTCTGGCGGCGCGACCGTCTGAGACGGCGCGAAGGTGACGAGGCGATCGCCTTTCAGCGTCCGATCAACCTTTGGATAATCGGAAGCCTGATACCGCGGCGGCGTCTGCAGCACGCGATTGCGCGGGATGGAGCCGGTGATGTCGCTGACGTCGCCGTTGTCGAGCCTTGCATCGCGGTAGGTCTCGACCTGCGGGACCAATGTGCGAACCGGAGCGGGCGGGCTGTAGACAGCGAGATGAATCGGCGAAGTGCCAGCTGGAGCGCGCTCCTGCCAGCGCTTGGAAACGCTGGATCGGTGCGCCGGCGACGACGCGGTATCCTGATGGCCGGTTTCCCTCGACATCAACGCGAAGAGGCAAAGGCCGGCGCCAAAGGACGCGAACAGCGCGCCCGTCAAATGGTTACGCAACACAAACATGACACGCTCACGCTACGTTTACGCTGATAGATCGAATCCCGTCTATCGGCTCAATTTCGATCCTGTCTGTTCATATCTGGTTTAGGTTGTGGGATAGTTAATCAGAGATACGCGTGAGGAATGCCCAAGCAATTACAGGCGTTTTCGCGTGTTGATTGGAGATGTTGGTAAATGGCCGGTTGATCGAAATGGTAAACAGCAGGTCAACAAAGATGGTGGAACAGCTCTTTGCGGCCGCACCATCACTGTCAAAAAAAGAGGCGGGAACTAACCCGCCTCTTTCCATTTCCGTTTCAGCCTCGCTTACGCCTGACTCGCGACCGCCGTGCCTATTGCGGCTTGGGCACCGGCGAGACGGGCGATCGGAACGCGGTATGGCGAGCAGGAGACATAGTTGAGCCCGACCTCGTGGCAGAACGCAACCGATGCGGGATCGCCGCCATGCTCACCGCAGATGCCGACGTGGAGCGAGGGACGCGTCTCGCGCCCGCGCGCAACGGCAATCTTCACGAGTTCGCCCACGCCCTCCTGATCCAGCGAGACGAATGGATCGACCGGAAGGATTCCCTTCGCCACATAAGGCCCAAGGAAGCTTGCTGCGTCGTCGCGGCTGATGCCGTAAGTGGTCTGCGTGAGATCGTTGGTGCCGAAGGAGAAGAATTCGGCGGACTCAGCTATCTCGCCTGCAACCAGGCAGGCGCGAGGCAGTTCGATCATGGTGCCGACGTGATAGACGAGCTTGCTGTTGGTCTCGCGCATCACGGCCTGCGCCATGGCATCGATCCGCGCCTTGACGAGATCGAGCTCAGCCTTGGTGGCGATCAGCGGCACCATCACCTCAAGGCCGACCGCCTTGCCGGCGCGCCTCTGCGCCTCGACTGCGGCCTCGAAGATCGCACGCGCCTGCATCTCGGCGATTTCAGGATAGGCGATGGCGATGCGGCAACCGCGGAATCCGAGCATTGGATTGAATTCCGAAAGTTGTCGCGCACGATCGGCAAGCCGACGCGCATCAGTCTTCATGGCGCGCGCCACTTCCTCGATCTCGGCATGGGTGTGCGGCAGGAACTCATGCAGCGGCGGATCGAGCAGACGAATCGTGACCGGCAGGCCCTTCATGATCTCGAAGAGTTCGACGAAGTCGGCGCGTTGCATCGGCAAGAGCTTTGCGAGCGCCGCACGTCGCGCCTGCTCGTCCTCGGAGAGAATCATTTCGCGCACCGTGCGGATACGCGTCTCCTCGAAGAACATGTGCTCAGTGCGGCAGAGGCCTATGCCCTGTGCACCAAACTTGATCGCAGTACGGGCGTCATGAGGCGTATCAGCGTTGACGCGCACGCCGATCTTACGGACCTCATCGGCCCAACTCATCAGCGTGCCGAACTCTCCGGACAGCTCCGGCTCGATCATCCGCATGCGGCCGGCGAGCACCTGGCCAAGCGAGCCATCGATGGTGATGACATCGCCGGTCTTGAAGGTACGCGAGCCCACGCTCATGGTACCGCGGCCATAATCGACGCGGACACTGCCGCAGCCGGAGACGCACGGCTTGCCCATGCCGCGCGCGACCACGGCCGCGTGCGAAGTCATGCCGCCGCGGGTCGTCAATATGCCTTCGGCTGCATGCATGCCGTGGATGTCTTCCGGGCTGGTCTCGACGCGGACCAGGATGACCTTGCGACCATCAGCGCGCAGCTTTGCCGCCTCGTCGGAGGAGAACACGATCTCGCCGGAGGCCGCGCCCGGCGAAGCCGGCAGGCCGGTCGCGATCACATCGCGCTTGGCGTTGGGATCGATGGT
>JGI24705J35276_12238379_pt1 | contig 20513 bp, 23 predicted proteins | sample TergutNt197P4_FD_35276 | JGI IMG/M metagenome (IMG submission 35276) | reverse complement strand
CTGCTCGGCAGGCCGCGAGAAACAGCAACACCAGCGCCGGCCCGTTCGGCAGATGTAGCGCGACACCGCGACCGGCCGGCACCACCTTTGCCAGATATCCGGCAAGACGATTCACAGCCTGATCGAGCTCTCTCCAACTCACCGTATGTGCGTCGCATATGATGGCTGGCCGGTCCGGCGTTTCGCGGGCATATCGCGGCAGTGTTGCAGTAATGGTGGAGGCCAGAGTCATGAAAGGCTGGTCATGAACGGCTGGCTATTGCCGCCGGATAGCTGCGGTGCGCCGCCTGCGCGACGAAGGCCGTGGCCAGCGCCTTCAGGAGATCGCCCGGCACGAACACGGCGCTCGCAGCCAAAGCCTGCAGCACACTCATCTTTGCCATCGCCATCAGGCCCACAACGCCGCAGGCATACACCACCACGATGCCCCCCATGATCGCTGCAACGAGCGCCGCCGCGAACACCGGCAACGTCTTCAGCCGCGCCATTACGAGGCCCGAGACAAAGGCGGCGGGGACAAAGCCCAGCAGGAAACCAACCGTCGGCCCGAACAACACGCCGAGCCCACCGCGTCCGCCCGACAGAAACGGCGCTCCAAGCAGCACCACGAACAGAAACAGCAGCACCGCCAGCGCGCCATCGCGGGGGCCGAGGATGATCCCGGCCAGCATGACGCCGAGCGTCTGGGCTGTGATCGGCACACCCACCGGCAAGACGATACTGGGCAGCATGCCGAGCGTCGCGATGACGGCTGCCAGCAGGGCTATGCGAACGATCGCGCGGGATTCCATTCGGATTTCTCCTACGACTGTGACGAGCGACGACGGACAGCGAGATGGTCAAAGCCACGCGCATCGAGCGCTTCCGCGACGCGGTCAGCAAGCTGCAGAATATCGGCGACAAAAGCGGCCACCAGCCTGGGCGGAACGCGCCGTTGCGTGCGTGCCTTCCAGGCCTCCTCGCGCGCGCGCCACCGCGTCAGCAGGACCGGCACAAAACGCAAGACAAGAGCCACCGCGAGCGCAACCTTGCGCGGATTGACACCAAGCGGGCGCAGCCCACGGAGTATTGGCGCCAGTGCATCCATCAGTGCACTCATCGTAGTGGTCATGCTGACGAGATCAGCGAGCAGAAGCATCGCCAACAGCCGCATGGTGACGACGGCTCCGGTATTCCATCCACTTGATGCGGCCTGCACACCGCCGATGATCACAAGGAGGGGCAGCAATGGCCGCAGGAGCCTGAGGCGCGCCACACCAACGCGGCCGAAGCCCAGGTAGATCATGATAATTATCGCCAACACACCCGCCAGAATCCGCCAGTCGTCGATGGGCAGCAAAAGCACGCTGAACGACGCCAGCCCCGCGAGTTTGACGCCGGCAGGGACACGATGCAACCAGGTCGGAGGCGCAAGGCCGTCGGTCATCATGTTGTTGCAAGATCCCCTGCTGCGGCGACCGTGGCATGCGCGCGGTAGGCGGGCAGCACTTCGGCGGGGCCGCCGTCGAGACGGATGCGGCCTGCATCCAGCCAGATCACGCGATCGAACTCCGCAAGCAACTCGAAATCATGCGATGCCATCACGATCCGCTGGGGAAGCGCCAATATCCTGCGGACCAGCACCAGGCGGGTTGGCAAGTCGAGGCTGGCGAACGGCTCGTCCATCAGCAGGGTCGACGGCTCTGTTGCGAGCAGCGCCAGGATGCAGATCAATTGCTTCTGGCCGCCAGACAATTCATTGACATTGCGCTCTGCCCAATCGGCGCAGCCGTGCTGCTCCAACAGCGCCATCGCCTGCTGACGCGCTTGCGGTGCTGATAGTCCGCGCTCGGCAGGCCCGAAGGCGATCTCCTCGATAACGGTGGGGAAGATGAGCTGGTGGTCGGGATTTTGAAAGAGAAAGCCGACCTTGGCGGGAAGGTCCTTGCGGTGGCGCGCCGTATCGAGCCCCTCCACGACAACGCGCCCGCGAGTGGGTCGGGCCAGCCCGTTCATCAGCCGCAACATCGTGCTTTTGCCTGAACCGTTGTCCCCAATCAGGCCGATGCGCCGCTCCGCAAGGCAAAGCGCGGAAATATCCAGAACTTGACGGTCCGCATGTCGAACCTCGGCGTCCTCAAAAATGATCTCTGTGGTGGCAATCGGGGCGGGAGAATCCACAGCAGGCGCTCGGCGCCACACCCTGGACATGCCCAAGACCATCAACTCACCCTTTCGATTCCGGTCGCGACGTTGGATTACCCATGGAATAAAAAGGGATTATGGCTGCGGAGCAAGCCTTATATTACCGCTATTACCGCCGCATAATATCGCGGCGCCCTGATTAGGGGCACCCAAGCAGGTTCCGGACCCGAAGGGCCGCGTAGCGCAATGTATCCCACGGTTTTTCCTCGCGGGACGCGTTCGCGCGGAGAACAAAAACCTAAGCAGGCAATGCGTGGGCAAGCCCACGAAAGCTTGGAAATAGACCCAAGAAATTCGACAACTCACCCACCTAGAATAAAGGCGGAGCGGCCCAGCCGCTCCGCCTTTTTGCTCTCAGGCTGCGCGATTGCCGTACATGCTGGTAAACAACTTCCAGCAAGTTTCGTTGAAGCTGAGAATAGCGCGGCCAGCCACGAAGGGAGCTGCCGCCAAGTCCGCCAGCGCAGCCTCAGGGGTCTTGGCCAAATCAATCGTGCCGGTGGATTCACCGTTCTCAAACACCAGATGCGCGCCAAACTTATGCGCGAGCGCACGCATCGCGTAGTTTTCTGCACCCGTAGTGATGCGAAGACGCTTGTAACCTTTCCAGCGGGCCTCCGCGATCAGGCGACGGAATAGCGCACTGCCGACGCCTTTGCGGCGCGCGCAAGCTTCCACGCTGAAGGCCACCTCAGGCAAAGTGTCGCCTTCCGGCGGATGCAGCTCAGCCGCGCCACGGAGTACCCCGTCAACGATATAGGCTGCGATCACAGTCCCGTCGTCAGCGCAGCGAGCGGCGTAACGATCGATAAAGCTGTCATCGAGAAAGCCGTGAAAACGGTCGTGCCGGCTTTCGGGATCAAGCCTCAGCAAATGATCCCGCAAAAGCAGCAACTCTTCCTGCTGGAGCAAAGTTCGCACATAGCCCAAGATGGGCTTGGCGCGCATAGTATCTTCGTGTGCCACGTCAAATCTCCTCTTGGCTTCCCTCAAGGAGGCGTTTGATTCCCTAGAGCACCCATATTGTGCATTGCAGCATATTTTTCAATAGAAAAATTAGATCGCACTCGATTCATCAACAGAATCAAAGAGAGCAGGTTAAAGCACCATCTGAGTTTGCGTTACGACCGCTACCAATTTACCGCCGTCAGTGTCAATCCGGGTCTGCCACACTTGGGTACGCGACCCGCGATGAATGGGTGTCGCCGTTGCAATCACCACTGTCCCCTCCTTGGCCGCCCCGATAAAATTGCTCTTGCTTTCGAGAGTGGTCGTGCCCTTGGCGCCTTCGGGCAGATTAATCAAGGTCGCTGCAGCGCCAACGGAATCGGCAAACGCCATGATGGCACCGCCGTGAATGGTCTGGCCAAGCGTGCAGAGATCGGGCCGCACCAGCATCCGCGCGACCACACGATCCTTCTCAGCCTCCACGAATTGGATGCCCTGGAGCTCGGCAAACGGCATCTTCAACGCATTAAGCTTCTCAAGCAGCGTCATAGATATCCTTCCATCTGGAGGAGGCTGTCGCCTGCATTATCGAGGATTATTGAGGCCGATGTCAGCTTTTTGCGGGTGTCCCAGAACCAACCTGATTCGGGTCCGGAATCTTCGGTGGCATTGTGTGTGTGTGCACCGGCCCGACCTCGCTATCGGTCTCGCGCAGGAATTTGTCGAGCATGCCTTGGATCGAAGCCTTTGCCTCATCCGGACCGGTGTCGCGCATATCGTTATGCTGAAAGTCGGTCTTCACCACCGTAATGCCGGCCTTCTCGCGTTCCTCTTTGCTGGGGATCACGCCCGGGTCGGTCTTGAACTGTGGATCATTCGAACGGAACGACAGGATCTTGAATTTGCCCGCCGTGATGAAGGGCACGCGCAGATTGTCCAGCGTCACGACGGTCTTGATCTGTTCGGGATATTGTTTGGCGTAATACATCGCAATATCGCCACCCATTGAGTGGCCGATCATGGTCACCTTGCTGTAGTCGGCGTTGGGCTGGATCTTCTTCATTTCCTGCAGCGCCAGGTGAATGTTGGCAACGCCGCGCAACAGCTGCGGCAGGCGGCCGACATAGGGTTCGCCGGGTTTGGTCACCATGGGCGGATCGGTGGGCAGATCATGCTGCGGGCTGATTGTGAGATAGCCCCGCAAGGCGAAGACGTTGGCGAGAAAGCGATAGCCGGTATTCTTGACCGTATTGCCGTGATTGAGCACCGCGACCGGCAGCTTGATCATGCCAAGCCCGGCCAGCGTTTCCTTATCGCGACGGACCGCAATATCGACAGGGACCGGCCGATTGTCGCGCGAGGCGTCGTAGAAGGTGACGGTCTCGTGCTTGATGGCCCACTTGCTCATCGTGAAATAAGCAACGCCTACCAGGGCTCCCGCCGCAAGCAGAACGGCAATTCCACGCTTCATGTTTCTTCTCAGCCTCGTTCTTCTCCGAATATAGGTCGTAGCGACGCCACAAGAAAGTTCAGTGAAACAACCCTGCCCCTTCACCTTGAGCGATACACCCCGCCCAATCGAGACGTGGAACCATATTACATTCCTTGCTTGGATTCCTTTGTTTTCGCGTCATTTATGTCCGAAAAACCGGCGGCACACTTGATGCGTGTAAGAACTTGGCGCGAGTGCAGGCGGTTGCTAAAGGTGAGCTCTCAATCCCCAGCCGTCCTGCCCGATACCCGGTCCCGATGTCACGAAATCCCAAGATAGTCCGTACGGTTCCCGCCCTGCGCCGCACCGTTGACGACCTTCGCAAGCGAAAAGCCACAGTTGCGCTGGTGCCGACCATGGGCGCGCTCCATGACGGCCATTTATCGCTGGTGCGTCTGGCCAAGCAGCGCGCAAGCCGGGTTATCGTTTCGATCTTCGTCAACCCCGCCCAGTTCGCACCATCCGAGGATTTCGGCTCCTACCCGCGGACCTGGAAGGCAGACCTCGCCAAGCTTGCCGCGGAAGGTGTTGACATCATCTGGCACCCCTCAGTCGAGATCATGTATCCGGATGGCTTCGCAACCCGTATCCTGCCGGAGGGTCCGGCCGTGGCCGGACTGGAGGATCGCTTCCGGCCGCATTTCTTCGGTGGCGTCGCAACCGTGGTGGGCAAGCTGTTCACCCAATGCCGTCCGGACATCGCGATCTTCGGAGAAAAGGACTTTCAGCAATTGCGGGTCGTGACGCGTATGGCAAAGGACCTCGACCTCGGCGTCAAGGTCATCGGCTCGCGCACCGTTCGCGAGCGTGATGGGCTCGCGATGTCCTCACGCAACGTCTATCTTTCGCCGGAACAGCGGCAACTCGCCCCCACCATCTTTCGCTCCATGAAGGAGAGTGCCCGCCGGGTTCGTGCCGGCGAGGCCATCGCGCCAGCCATGGCCGATGGCACCGATATGATCAAGGCCGCGGGCTTTGTTCTCGATTATTTTGAAATCCGACATGCCGAAACGCTCGCACCAGTCACCTCCCGCGAGGAAGGACCGTTACGCATTCTGGTGGCAGCACGTCTCGGCACCACCCGCCTGATCGACAACATCGCAGTTTAAGAGATTCGGAAGCGAACGCTTGAGCACTTGCCGGCAAGTGCTCAAGCTCTTCTGTTTTGCCGCATTTTGTTCCGCCGAACCGGTTTCCACTTCGGCGCAAGAAGCTCTACAGCAAGCCAAGATCGCGCAATTCGCGCCGCATCTCCTCGGGCATCGCAGCAATCGTTCCGGCTGCGGCCTTGCCGAGATCGGGCGGCACGGCGTCTTCTGTGAGGTAGCGCCATCCCTGGAACGGCCGCATTGGCCGCGGCGACACCGAGATCACCCTTGGCTGCATCACGATCCGGCACCGTCCGATGCCCTCCCTGTCGCGGAAAGGCTCGATACCGATGATCTTCTCGCGAGCGGCGATTTCGCCGCGGATGACCCAGTAGAGTGAACCGCCCGCGAGGATCTCATCCGCCCGTTTGGGCACCATCCGGGTAATGTGGACGTGCTGTTGCGGCAGTCCCTTCTTCTTGGCGGCCTTCATCCGGTCGGCGACCCAGTCCTTGAGATCTTTGACGGACTCGCAACCCACGGCAAGCTTGATCAGATGTAGTGACATGCCAAAGCAATAGCGGGCCTGCCGCGTGTTTGAAAGTGCAACCCTACCGCTGGTTGCTCGAGGCCGCTGGCGGCGGCGCGACTTGAACCGGCGCCGTTGGTGGCTTCTTCGCTGCGGGCGGCTTCTTCGGAGCGGGCGGAGCCGCGGCAGGATGGGCTGCCGCTGGCCGCGCCGGCGTCGATGCTGTGGTCCCTGATGGGGCCTGGCGCGTAGGTGGCTCGTCCGTCATGATACTGACCGGGGGGATCGATGCGGCGCTCGGGAACTCCGCATTGGTCGGCTTGCCGGTTGGCACCGATGGAGGCAATCCAGCGAGCGAACCGGAGACCGCTGGAGCCGTTGGCGCGTTCCAACTCGCCGAATAGCGCGTGACCAGATCGTCAAAGAGATGGGCATCCATGTTGGCGACGATCTGTTGGTGATTCGTCAGCGAACGAAACGCCGCACAGTCGTCCCGCGTACAATTGTCACGGGCGACCAGAGCCTGAGCCACCAAGCCGTAACGGTCGCGCTCCAGCGCGCGGCGCAGCGACTTCAATTCCGGCGTCATGTCCTCGTGGTCGGCGGCGCTATCGCCAAGCGCGGTCAGCCGACCGATCTGGGCGGCCGTGTAGCTGACTGCAGCCGCAACCGATTCGGGCGAACCGAACAGCGCCTTCTCGCATGCTGACAAGATGGCGTCGCCAGCGAGATCATCAATGCAGGACAGAGCCGGCAGAGCTGCCATCATGACCGGCTGGCTGCGGGCTTCGTGCGGCGAGTTCCAGCCCGTCGGACCATAAGCACCCGTGGCAGCAGTTGCCCCGATGCCGATGGCAAGCAGAGTCATAACGGTCAACGTCACATTGGCCACCGACTTGTCGGCGCGGGCCAACGTGATCAGCACGATCAATCCAAAGAAGCCAGCGATCACCAAAGGCAGCCACATTGCCCAGTTCATGCGCGATGTCCCTTCACGCAGTGGAGCTCACTCAAAGCGCGACAATCATGGCGCGATAATCTTGGCACGACAGTCGTGGAATGTTTGGCCATCGCGCTCCCCGTGCATTACCGCACCGGTCCTTTTGACAGCGGGACAAAGCAATTCCCCCGAGGTCAAATAGACTCACCTATCAGCATAAGGCGAGTTGGCTTTCTTTGGCCACCCGTTCGAAGGCTTCGGTCGAACTTTTGATTCGATACTGGCAGTCGTCGCCTTCGGTTGGTAATTGGCGGATAATCTCGTAAGTACCGCTTGCTGCCGGGCGCGCAACGTTGCTGGCAGTGTAAAGAACCTGCGCTCCCACAGGGAATTTGTGCTTCAACGACCTCTCCATAAGGCAAACAGCGACTGCCACAGCCCCGCTGCGGCGGCCGGCTGGAATCCCCCGCGAATATAGCACGCGGCCAACCTTTTTGGCCAGCCACATACAAACATCGCAAACGTGTAACTTCTACAATCTTTTCAGTGCGATAGCAGCCAAAGAACCCGCCAATAATACCGCCCGAAATGAGGCAATAGCAATAAGCCCGCCTTATGGAGAGTTGCGGGACCATTGCCGGAGCCGGGATTTCACCGACCCCCGGTTGCGGCAACTTGGCAACGATCGCACGGTCGGCAGTACTGCCGTGCCAAGCTGGCCGAGCGACAATATTCTCCGCCCGGAAGCCCGGTCCGGCAGCACATCGATTCAGCTCTTCCTGTGGGACGCCGGCTGCGACATCCGCAAAGATGCACCGCGCGTCGGAAGCCCATATCAGCTTCATGTACAACCTCGGCCCCTCGGCATTACTACTAATTTCGAGGCTACATACATCTGTTTCGATACGGCCCGCTCAGTGATGGCTGGCGCCGACGCCTTGGCACAGCGAACTCATCGATAGGAAGCAATTCGAAAGCAGGCGACTTCATCGAAGAACTATTAACTGAATATTGCGCGGAATGTGGGTGCGATAAGTTGCACGCAGCATGTTAACCTCTTTTCAGTCGCCACCTTGGCACAAGCACGTCCAGTTTTGGCGCTTAGCGTGAGACGCAGGACAGGAATTGGGGGACACCATGATTTGGCATCATTTTGATCGATTTCGCCGGGACGAGTCCGGCGCTACGCTGGTTATCACCGCGATCTCGGCGCCAGTATTGATCGGGCTCGCGGCGTTGGGGACCGAGGCCGGCTACCTCTACATGAAACATGCCGCCCTGCAGTCGGCCGCCGAGGTCTCGGTGATCAGCGCCGCCAACGCCATCACGAATGGTGCGGAAGGGACAGCCGAAGCGAACAGCATCGCCGCCGCGATGGGATACGTGAACAACGTCGCCGGCATCACCGTGAAGGTCAATTCGCCGGCGGAGTCCGGGGCTTACAAAGGCGTCGCCGGCACGATCGAAGTCGTCATCGACAAGCAGCAGGAGCCGATACTGTCGGCCTTGTTCCGCAAGAGCCCCTACGACATCGCCGGGCGGTCCGTCGCCATGGCCGGATCAAATAGACCAGGAAAAGGCTGCATTATCGCACTCAACCCCGGTGCCGGTATTACCGGACTGACCATGACCGGGACCAGCGATGTGAATATGTCAGGCTGCGACGCCTACGTGAATTCCTCATCCAGTGATGCGGCGGACGCCAACGGCAATATGAAATTCACGGTCGATAATCTGAACGTCGTTGGGAGTATTGGTGGCAACGGCACTATCAATGGCGAGACACACACTGGTCAAGCTCCGATTAACGACCCCTACGCTGGCGTACCCTTCCCAAGCAAGGCCGGCTGCGATTACACGAACATCAATGTGAAGAAGACAAATGTCATCAAAGCTGTCGGGCCGGTGACGACGATTTGCGGCGGCTTGAACCTGACCAACGGGGACTCGGTCGAGTTCGAGCCCGGCGTTTATCTTTTCCAGGACAAAACGCTTGCCGTCCAGGGCGGCACCTTGTCAGGCAACGGGGTCACACTTGCGTTTGCTGACGACGCCTACGCCAAGATCACGGGCGCAACGGTTAACCTCACGGCACCGTCAACCGGAACCTACGAAGGCATGGCCGTGATGTCCTCGGACAATAACACAAATACCTTCAAACTCACCGGCGGCACGCAGACGATCACTGGCGTCATTCACCTGCCGTCCGCCCCGCTCGAGTACAACGGCAATTCGAGCTCAAGCGGATCCGGCGGCTGCACACAACTCGTTGCCAGTCAGATCACGTTCACCGGCACGGTGCAGGTCGGTTCGGAATGCAAGGATGTTGCGGGAGTCAAAACCATTGGCGGATTTACACCTTCGGCGCTGTTGGAGTGATCATTATCCGGCACTGTCGGAGTGATCATTATTCGGAGTGATCATTATGATGCGCAATATCAAAAATTTCGCTCGTAACAGGAGCGGTTCTGCCGCCATCGAGTTCGGCGTGGTCGGCGGCATGCTCGCGATGTGCCTGGTGTCCGTCGTCGATGTCGGCCGGATAGCGCTCCTTGATATGCAAACGAACTTCGGCGTCGAAGCAGGCGCGCTTTATGCGGCCAAGAATGCATTCGACGCCACCGCCATATCGCAGGTGGTTGCGTCTGCAACGAATTCGAAAGTCGTCGCAAGTCCGAGTCCCTATCTGTTCTGCGGTTGCCCGACCAGTTCCGGCGTGACCGAAATGTCGAAGGCCGAAACGGCTGCGAGTTCAGTTCCGCTACGTGCCAGGCCGGCACCGTGCAAGGCGTCTATGTCAAGGTGCAGGCGCAATCTTCCTTTTCCGCCATCTTCAACGCCATGCATTACCCGGACAACGTCAACGCCATGGCAGTAGTGAGAATCCAATGACAGGCCACCGGTTTCTTCGAGACACCCGGGGCGTGACCGCAGTCGAATTCGCCCTCACGGCGCCGGCCTTCCTCCTGCTGCTGTTCGGCATTGCACAGGTCGCGATGGGACTGTGGGCGAGCTACGCCCTTCAGCACGGAGTCGAGGCGGCGGCGCGTTGCGCAACAATCACGCCCTCGAAATGCGGCACGATCGCAGCCATCCAACAATTCGCCGTCGACCAGTCCTATGCGTTCAACGTGCCCAGGAGCGCCTTCACCGTCGACATGTCGGCCACATGCGGCGATCGGGCTGGCAATCAAGTGACCGCAAGCATGCCGCAATTCGAATTCCTCACCAAGGCGAAGCTGGGAACCTACATTGTCAGGGCCGCAGCTTGCTTTCCGAAATAGTCGTGGTCGACGCGCGACGCGCGAACGTTCTCGTGCATATGGCCAAGGAGGCGATTCCCGAGGACACCGATCGACCTCGCCGCGGCTCCGTCAAGCCCGGCCCAATCACTATCCTATGGGCGAGCCCAAGAACGTTCCCCAGAAATAGCCAAACTACGACGCGCTGAAATCATGTGGCGTGAAGGGGATCTCCAGCACCTTCCACTCCCGATACTGGTCCGCCGGCAACATCCTGTAGGGCTGGCAGGCTGCAAGCGCTCTCTTTGCCGACTCCACCATGATCGGCCCCTTGAAGGACGGGCTCCCCTCGATGGGAACGGGCGGCCCCGCCAACCTGCCGTCGGGGGTCAGCACCACGCGCAGCTTGATGTGTACATTGTCGGATGGCGCGATCGAGGGGGGCAGTTTCATGCAGGTCCTCAGATGACGGCGGAATTCGGCGATGACGCTGGCCGGAAGCCCGGCTGCGACAGTTTCCTTGGCGCTGCCGCCGTCACTTACGTTGCTCTTGTCCTCCGCAAAGAGCGGAAGCCCCCCAGGCCATCCGAGCATGACGCCATATTTGACGCTAATGTCGGGCTCCACAGGCTTGAAGGCCGGTGTCGGTGGAGCGGATTGCGTTGTTGACTGCGAATTCACCTCGCCCCGGCTTGGTGGTGACTGAGGCGCCTCCTCGTGCGGCGTCGGCGAAGCTGGCGATGGGGGTGACGACGTATTCGAGGCTTCGGCCTTGCTCCTCTCAGACGGATTTGGCACCGGCATTTGTGGCGGCGCGAACTCGGGCGGCTTATCCTTTAATTCACCCCTTAATTCATTGGGCGTGACGATCTCGACCGAGACCGTCTCAGCTCGCGGCTGGAACGGATGCACCTCACTGACGACGATAACAAGCGCAAGGAGCGTCAGATGCGCGATCATAGACGCCGCGAGGTCCACCCGAATGATCCACCGCACCTGGACGGCCCTCAATCCCATTTCGGCGCAAAGCCGAAATTGGTCAGCCGGCCGTTCGGGTGAGCACAAGCGAAAATCCGGTCCATTTCCTCAGCCGAAAGTTCGAAATCAAAGATTTCAATATTCTCGGACAGCCGTTCGATGCGCGAAGTCCGCGGAATCGCGACAACATTCTGCTGCACCAGCCAGCGCAGGCAGACCTGCGTCGCCGTCTTGCCGTGCGCCCGGCCGATCTGCACCAGCGTCTCGTCATTTATAATGCGGCCTCTCGCGATCGGACTATAGGCGACGAGCGCCAATCCGTGCCAATCGCAGGCCGCCCGTACCTTGGTCTGGTCAAGATACGGATGATATTCGACCTGATCACACACCAGCGGCTCCGGGCATTGAGCGACCGCCTGCTCGATCAGCGCCACCGTGAAGTTGGAGACGCCAATGTGCCGCGTCAAACCAAGCCGCTTGGCATGCGCCAGCGCGCCCAGCGTCTCCGCCAATGGCACCTGCGGATTGGGCCAGTGCAACAGCAGGAGATCAACAGCGGGAAGCCGCAGCTTGGCGAGGCTCTCCTTGACCGATCGCTCCAGATCATCTGGCGCGAAATAGTCAGGCCAGACTTTCGTGGTGATGAAGATATCGTCGCGCCGCACGCCGGACGAACGAAGACCGTTACCGACCTCTCGCTCATTCTCGTATATCTGCGCGGTATCGACATGGCGGTAGCCAAGCCGCAACGCGTGCTCGACCACCTGCGCGCAGGTCTGGCCTCTCAGCTCCCAGGTCCCCAGCCCGATCACTGGGATTCTTGCACCGTTGGCGTCGATGTTCAGCATAAGGTTTCCTCTTAGCCCGGTTGCGTCAACTCGCGAACAGAAAGGAAGTGTAATGGGCGTTTACGACTGCATCAAAACAGAAATGCCTCTGCCGGACGATCCCAAGCCACCAGCGGTTGAGTGGTTTCAGACGAAAGACCCGCCAGAGCTCCCATGCTTTGCGCAGTGGATCATTCGCGCTGACGGCAGGCTGTTTCAGCCAAGCGTGCGATACGAAGACCACTCTGACAAGAGTTTGCCCTCGGATGATTTACGGCGCCTTGCTGGTATGATGACCCCTGTTTCAGATCAAATGCTTGATAGGGTTTTTACCGACTTTCACGGGGATATTTCCTTCGCTCATTATGACCCAACCACGGGAGAGCATTGGGATTACATCGCGCGGTTCACTGACGGCGTTTGCACCAGGATTTGGTGCGACGAATACGATCCGCCAAACATTCTGGAGTCGCAATACAGGAACGAACGAGGCATCTGAATAACGCCATGCCAACCGCCTGATACCGGCATTGTCTCAGGGTGCGAATTTTCGTAACAAATTCAATGCGCTCAAAAATGGAGTGGCGGGAATGACAGGCGCCAGAATCAAGACGCATCCTCCGAATTGGCCTCCATCACTCGTGGGCACCGTGATGGTCGCACTGATTGGCCTATCTTCGGGTCTGTCTCCGGCAAAGGCTGCCGGTTGCCCGCGCGAAGGGACGCTTGGCGTCTCGCGCGTGCTCGCGGTCGATGCGAAGAGTTTTCCACGCGTGGGACTGAAGAGCTTCCCACAAACACTGCCGCTGGCCGATCACGAGGTCGTACTGACCTTCGACGACGGCCCCTCTCAAAAGACCACCCCAAGGGTGCTGACTGCGCTGGCTCACGAATGCGTGCGGGCCACGTTCTTCATGGTTGGCAAGTCGGCCGCCAGATTTCCCGAACTCGTCCGGCGGGTGGCGGTCGAGGGCCACACCGTCGCACACCATACCTGGTCGCATCCAATGGTCTCACAGATCACGTTCGATCGCGCGAAGGAGGACATTGACCGCGGCATCGCCGCCGTCGAAATGGCTCTCAACGGCACCTCGAGCACGACGCCCTCAACGCCCTTTTTCCGCTTCCCCTACTTCGACTCGACTCCAGCGACCCTCGATCTCCTGCAATCGCGCGGTATCATCGTATTCGGGGCTGACCTGTGGGCGAGCGACTGGGAGAAAATGAAGCCAAATCAAGAGCTGAGGCTTGTGACCAAACGCCTGAAGGCGGCAGGCAAAGGCATCATCCTCTTCCACGATACCAGGGCGCGCACGGCAGCCATGATGCCAGCCTTCTTGCAATATCTTCGCAAGAACGGCTATCGCGTCGTGCATGTGGTACCTGCGCCTCAATCGCAACGGAATCCTGACGCGGCACGGTGATGGCCGCCATAAGCGCGTTCAAAGAAGAAGCCGGAATCGGGAAAAGTCTGCCGCCCCCCAAGGAATGGCCTTGCGACCTCGTCCTATTTCCCGAGCAATCATGCTCTGGAGCGAGATTGTGAGCGACATTCCCAGTTCGAAAGACATAAATCGCGGACGCTGGAGTGGCCGAATAGAGACAGGGCCGAACACCTTGCGTTGCGATGAACGAACGGACAGATCAGTACCTCTTGAAAAGCACCCTTGCACCAACATATATAATGCACTGTATACAAAGGCAGACAAGGGATTCATGATCAATAGTGGCCCGCGATTATGGATTGCCCTGTGGCTTGGGTTGTTGAGCGCCACCACGGGCTCTTCTGCGGTGTTGGCTGCCGACTGCCCCGGCCATCCGGACGCGCTTGGCACTTCGCGCACGCTCGTGGTCGATCCGCGCGAGCATCCGCACATCGGCTCGATGCAATACCAGGAAACGCTGCCACTCAGAGATCATGAGGTGGTCCTGACCTTCGACGACGGGCCGCTGCCGAAATACAGTAACCAGGTGCTGCGCATCCTGGCCGATGAATGCATCAAGGCGACCTTCTTCGTCATCGGAAGCCAAGTGAAAGCCAACCCTGAGGGCGTGCGCAAGCTTGTGGCCGCCGGCCACACCGTCGGCACCCATAGCCAGAACCATCCACTGACTTTCAAGAGGATGCCGATTGAGAAGGCGGAAGCGGAGATCAATGCGGGCATCGCCTCGACCACAGCGGCCATGACCGATCCCTCGGCACTGGCGCCCTTCTTCCGGATTCCCGGCCTGGAACGCTCCACGGTAGTCGAGGACTATCTCGCGTCGCGCGGCATTCAGGTCTGGAGTGCCGATTTTCCTGCCGACGACTGGCGGCACATTTCTCCGGACCGTGTCTATCAGCTCGCAATCCAGCGACTGGAGGCCAAGCACAAAGGCGTCCTGCTTCTGCACGACATCCAGCAGCGCACTACCCTGGCGCTGCCCAAGATCATCCGCGATCTCAAAGCGCGAGGCTATCATATCGTTCATGTGGTGCCTGCCACCGCCGATCAGCCGGCAACGCCGACCAAGCCCTCAGAATGGCAATCGCATCCGCAACCGGAACAGCCGTTAATTGCCTACGTGCCAAATCTGACTGAAATGCTTCCAGTCCCGGCGCCGATCAATTTGAACGTTGGGCTGCCACAGGCAGGACATCGGATCACGGGACAGGCGGGCGCCGTCGTTTTGCCCGTAGCCAGCCGGGAGCTGTTCGAAATCAAAAAAGAATCGCTTGCCCAGCGGACAACGCACTTCCGGCACGCGACAACAAGAGCCAACGCAAGACTGGCGTGGGCTCGTCCCATCCATATAGTGCGCGCGACACGAGCGGCTAAACGCTCGGTCCGATCGTTTGGCCGTGCCCCACTCAGGCCGTATCAAAGCGCCTCACCGAGAGTATGAACTGCAGCGGCACGGCTCAATGGCAATTTGCCTGAAATCGCTGTAGACTGAACACGAGCCTGCAACGCCTGCTTAGCGCTTAGAAAGCCTGCCATCTTCCGCGGGGTGCCGATGCCGAAGAAGGGAATCACAGGCCACGACGAATGGGTCCTCACCGAGGCTCTGGCGACAGCATTGATTGCGTTGGAGCAACTTGCACCAAAGCATCAGCCGCGCGCGCATATGGAAGATATCCGCAAGCTTCTGGCGAACGGCAAGGAACCAGCAACCGTCAGCCTGCACCTTGCCCAGGCCAAATGCCGCCTGTTCCCCGATATCGATCCGTTGGCAATCTACAAGGAGTACGGGATCGAGGACTATGGTTGAGTCTCTCAGCCAACGGCTGTCTTCCGTGAATAAGAATTTTGAGCCTCTTTTAAATTTCGAGTGGACAGATAAGGAAGGTTTGGTCGCCCGACAGCAGTCGTGTTCGTTACCGAAGGCCGGGATGCTTCCACCATTGAGCAGTTCGCCACCCACCTGAGTGAGCACCAAGCCGCGGCTTCCTCGAAGCCATCAACGGCCTGTTCCAGACTGCCAAGCGCCGTGCGCGCGGTTACACAAACTTCAACACCATGCGCACCATACTCTTCCTCATTGCCGGCAAGCTCAACTTCGCTTCGATCAATCCACATGTGGCGTAACCGACTCAGATTTCAAAAGAGCCAAAATTTGTCTTGAACACGACTTAATCTTGGAATAAAAATAATGAACAATGTTCAAATATTGTGGCGAAGGAACGAGGCGAACGATGCCCTTGCAAAAGGCACACACACACACAAGGTTGAGCTGTCGTGAAACAGCCTCGATGGAATTTGTGCAGCTCACTGTCCGCCAAGGCGGAAATTTCGGAACGGCCACCGTCAGGGCACGATATGAGAGAAAGAGTAAGTAAGGACAACCCGGCTGGCATCAAACGGTCACCAATTCAAGCATGAGGAACCCATGAAGTTGCACACTATTTTGCCGAGTCTGATCCTCGGCGTTTCAGTCGCCGGTATAACCTTCACCGGTGCACATGCCACGATAGATTTCTGCGTTATGGTGAGAAACACGCCCGATGGCTTCCTTGCACTGCGTGAAGGCCCCGGGACACGTTTTCGGATCAAAGAGAAGCTACACCCCAGTGAATTCTTGATGGCCGATACGAGCAGTTGCTGGTCGGGCGTATGCGATGAGACAGGGCAATGGATGTACATTAATTTTGTGCCTCGCCTTGATGGCAGGGTGGATAAGGCAACGCACTTTACTCAGGGTTGGGTGGCGCGCAAATTCACAACGCAGGTTCCTATGGAGCGCTGCGACGATGGAACGCGTTGATAACGCTGGCTCAAGCCAAGACTGCATTCGATTAGATCGTAACGCAGAAAGGAGAAACGTGATGCGCTACTACCCTGACTTGATGACCGCCTGGCGGATGGTGATTGTGGGCTCAACTGTTATGAGCGTGGTGCTGGCTAGCGACTTTGCCCGGGCAGAGGAGAGCTTTCGGGGGTCATCTGAGATCAAGGGCATAACGGTCGCTCCTGTCAGCGTACTGCCCGCGGCGCCAGTATCCGCCAGGAAGAGGACGGACTGCGAGGATCTTGTCATCAAGCCAAAAACGCCGGCAGGGCAACTCGTGGCAGCCAAGGGCTGGGCGGTGACAGGAGAAGTCAAGGTCGGGAATTACACGGCCGTCAGCTTCGTCGGGAAACTGGAGTTCGTCAGCAGTAGCCGCTGCAACATGACGCGGGGCAATATAGGCATTTTCAGCGATAGGCTTCTCGCTATTGCCTACACTAAGGAGGACGACGACCAGATCGGGTGGGTCGAGCAAAGCGACGGTGGCGCGCGGCTCTATGACGGTGGTGCTGTCTCAGGTGAAGCAGTGGCCGACTTGAAGCTGACTAGTACGGGCGAATTGCTTCTAACCCCGGTGGAAAAACCTAAGTTTGAGCGAATTACATGTGAGGGCACATTCAGTTCCGGGTCAGGTTTGGCTGGCTCCTCTATTGACGGCGACAAGGGCGGGCCAGCATCGTGTTTATTTGGCGCCGACAGCGAGGCGGAGCGGTGATTTGCCACCAGGGCGCCTCATGCGAAGTGGTTGGTATGATGCGGATGGACCGCGGTATTGTCGTGAAAGTGCTGTCCGTTAAGCAGTTGGCTGAAGGACAATAGTCACTGACCAGGCCACATGGAAAGCCCGACAAATCAAGTAGAGTGGCCTCCTAGGGGTCATCGCACGGTCGGGATATTTGTATATATGGGTTGCAAGATGCAATTCCTGGCAATAATGCCTTCTTCTGTAACGGGTTTCGAACTGTCAATCCTTTTTGCGTCGTACCGGTCGCCACCTGATTGAAGAGGATAGGCCGACCAATCTTCGTGGTGCGTGGTCACGTACAATGAGTAGTTGAGGTAATGCTGAATAGTTTGTTTTCGACACTTATCCGTCGTTCGCTTCTTCTTCCCATCGCAGCACTAGCTGCCATCGCCGGCCAGCTTGCTCCTCTATCGGCCGAAGACGCCGGGAGAGAGCTTCCTTTTCAGGTTGCTTTGCAACTGGGACACTCAAAGAGCGTTACGTCGGTTGCATTTTCACCCGATGGCCGCACCGTGCTGTCGGGGAGCAATGACCGTACTGTCAAGCTTTGGGACGCCTCCACCGGGCGCGTACTCAGGACCTTCACTTTCTGGCTCGGTGATAACGTGTCTGTTGCGTTTTCGCCAGATGGTCGCACCGTCCTGGCGGCAAGCAGCATCCCGTTCATCAAGCTCTGGGATGTCGCCGATGGGCGCGAGATCAGAACTTTCTCAGGGCATTCTACCTCTGTCACGTCGGTTGCGTTTTCGCCTGATGGCCGCACCATCCTGTCAGGAAGCGAGGACAAGACAGTCAAGCTTTGGGACGTCGCCAGCGGGCGCGAACTTAAGACTTTCACCGGGCATTCTGATAAGGTCTCCTCTGTTGCGTTTTCGCCTGACGGCCGCACGGTGCTGTCGGGCGACCAGAAAGGGACGATCAAACTCTGGGACATCGCCGATGGCCGCGAAGTCAGAACTTTCTCAGGGCATCCTCAATGGGTCACGTCGGTTGCGTTCTCACCGGACGGGCGCACCGCCGTCTCGGGAAGCTGGGACAAGACCGTCAAGCTCTGGGACGTTGCCAGCGGACAGGAACTCAGGACTTTCGCCGGGCATTCCTATTCGGGGCGCATCTCTGTTGCGTTTTCGCCGGACGGCCGCACGGTGCTGTCGGGAAGCGACGACAAGATCAGGCTTTGGGATGTGCCAAGCGGGCACGAACTCCGGACGTTCGGGAGAGAACCTGGTTACTTCTACTCGGTTGCGTTTTCGCCTGATGGCCGCACCGTCCTGTCGGGAAACGAGCACAAGGGGGAGAACACAGTCAAGCTTTGGGACGTCGCCAGCGGGAACGAACTTAAGACTTTCACCGGGCAGCATCCTGATCGCGTCTCAACCGTTGCGTTTTCGCCGGATGGCCGCACGGTACTATCGGGAAGTTCGGACGACACAGTTAAGCTCTGGGACGCCGCCAGCGGCCGCCAGCTTAGAACTTTCACCAGGACTTTGACCGAGACTTTCACCGGCTATTTTCGAGGGGTCTCGTCTGTCGCGTTTTCGCCGGACGGACGCGCTGCCCTGTCGGGAAGCCTCGATGGCACGATCAGGCTCTGGGACATAGAGAGCGGACGCAAACTCAGGACTTTCACAGGGCATTCTCATTGGGTCACCTCGGTTGCGTTTTCGCCGGACGGACGCACCATGGCGTCGGGAAGCTGGGACGAGACCGTCAAGCTTTGGGACGTTGCCAGCGGCCGGGAGCTTCGGACTTTCAAAGGGCGTTTATCCATTCCGAAAACGGACCACGTGCAGTCGGTTGCGTTTTCGCCTGATGGCCGCACCGTGCTATCCGCAGCTGACTACAGCATGAGGCTTTGGGACGTTGCAACCGGGCGCGAGCTTCGGACGTTCGTTGAGTCTTCCGCCGACCTGGTTGGGCCGGTTGCGTTTTCGCCGGATGGCCGCGCGGCGGCATCAACCGGCTATCGCGGGAGCGTCACAATCTGGGACATCGAGACTGGGCGTAAGCTTAGGCAAACCTTCTGGGGCACGAGGGTCAAATCGGTTGCGTTTTCGCCGGATGGTCGCATTCTGATGGCGGGACTCACCGACAACACTGTCAGGCTTTGGGACGCGGAGAGTAACTCGGTTGAGGCGGTTGGCTTTTCGGAGGGGCGCGCGGTGATGCCTAGCATAATGCGCGAACTCAGAACCCTTATAGGACATTCTGCTGATGTCACATCGGTTGCGTTTTCGCCTGACGGTCGCACCGTGCTGTCAGCAAGCGACGATGGCTCAATACGCCTGTGGGATAGCGCGACCGGCACCGAGCGAGCAAGAATGCTCTACTTTCAGCCCGACTCCAACTGGCTGGCAAAAATGCTGTTCTCTCAGGACGGCTTCTGGATGACGGTCACACCCGAAGGTTTCTTTGAAGCATCGTCCAAAAAGACCGCTCAGTATTTCAGTGTTGTACGCGGCACCGCGATCGTCCCGGACGAGGTTTTGCACCGGCCCGACTTGGTGCGTGAAAAGCTGGCGGGCGACCCGGACGGCAAGGCGAGGGCTGCAGCCACGCAACTCAACCTCAATAATAACAGGTGAGAAGTCCTAAGCTTGATGGAACAGCAAGACGGGTCACAGCGATCCGCAGGGAATTGGCCAAAGGCGAGGCAGAAATGCTGGCTGACCTCTCCGACGCCGACATTGATGTCATGCTCCAACATTTCGAATTGATCGAACGGCGGCTGCAGGCCTTGCAGGCGCCGCACGAAAAGAACGCACTTCCATGAGACTGACCAAACCGACTCGTGACGACTCCGCCGCTCTTGAGGGGATGCCGTCGCGCCGCATTGACGCTGCGCGTCACCTCTTGAAGCCACATCAAATCTGGGAAAGTCTCGCGCTGGTGGCACAGCCGTCGTTGCGCAACTCGATGCTGGCCGGCCTGCAGGCATCGCTCGCCGCCGCGATTGCGCTGCCACTCACCTATCTCTCGCCCTGGCCGCATCTGATCGGCTTTGCCGCGCTGGGCACGCTGGCCGCTCTGTTCGGCCGCTTCGCCCCGCGAGCCGGCCGCAGCCGGATCGTGGCGCTCTGCGCGCTGTGGCTGACCTTGGCGGTGCTGATCATGTCTGCCGCAGTCTGGCTTGGCGCAGCAGCGTTCATCCAGCTCATACTGCTCGCACTGGCCTGCGGCATTTTCTTCTTCATCGCCACAACCGGGCAGTTTGGCCCGCCGGGCGCACTGATTTTTGTGTTCGCGGCGGGCGCCGCCATGGGACAGGCAG
>JGI24705J35276_12238380_pt1 | contig 20542 bp, 18 predicted proteins | sample TergutNt197P4_FD_35276 | JGI IMG/M metagenome (IMG submission 35276) | reverse complement strand
ATACTCGAACATTTCGCCCAGGCCTTCCTGGCCGTTGAATTCCTCGATGACGAGAACATCGTCGCCAAACGGCGTATCCAGTTTCGAAATTTGGGCCGCCTGCTTAAGGGCCGAATCCATGCTAACCGACCTTGTCCGCCATTCGCGCAAAGGTTGTAATATTATCGCGAGTTCATTCTTCGTTAAACAATAACCACACGCCTAGGGCGCGTGGCCAGAACCGCGCCCGGTCCGCGAAAGGTGCTAAATCATCTCAGGCTGGGAGTCACTCCCCTGAACGCGGGATTGCTGCGGCACGCGCCGCGGCAGTAAGACGGTATTGTCGCATAAGGATCTCCGGGGGGGGTACGAGGAGATGATACGGTGTTAAAGACTCATGCGCCCAACATGCGTTTGGCCTTGGCATCGGCCTGCCAGTCGTCCCTTGGTGATCATCAACTCAATGACACCATGTTCGTCAAAAACGAAGCAATAGGTTTCTTCGGCAAGGTTACCAGTTATGGTGATTTTGTAGCCAACCGGTTCGACGCGGCCTTACGGCGGCTCATCGACGACTGGCTTCAGCGATCGATCGAGCACAGTCAACGCAGCCTCGGGCCGGCCTGGAAGGGCGCCTTTGAGGCTATGCCGGTTTGGCGTTTTGTGTTTGCACCTGGGCTCGTTGGTCAACGCGGCTTTGCCGGGTTGATGATGCCAAGCATTGACAGGGTCGGCCGGCAGTTTCCGCTTATGTTGGCAGCGCGACTCGCGGCACCGCCATCCCAGTTGCACGCCGCCGAGAACTTACAGCTGTGGTTCAATGTGGCGGAGCGTCTGCTCCTCTCCACTCGCCAGCCGGGGTTCGACCTTAAGCGCTTTGACGAAGCGTTGGCTGCCCTGCCGACACCACCGAACGGAGATGGAGAGGTCTTGAACGCCCGTTCATTCTGGTGGACCCCCAACGAGGAAGGCTCGCGCCGGTTCTCCACGGCTGGGTTGCCCGCGCCCGACGAATTCGTGCGGTTTCTCGGAGGAGCACGGGCCTCTCCAAAGGCCACCCCACAGAGGCCGCCGCTTCCGCGTAATCTCCGCCGCCCCTTCGAAGACGCATCCGTCAGGCATGTGTTCGTTAAGGCCAACCCGGCTCAATAAATAACCGCGGGAACGGAGGATGTGTGGTTTCCGCGCCCTGAGCGGACGTTAGCGTTTCTGCCGATCTTCGGAATGATCCAGCGGCACTTCGCGCTCAAGCACCATATCATGAGCGCATCGCTTTACCGCAAGCGGACCGAACAATTTGGCGCGTAGTCGATTCACCGCCAGTCCGTTCTGAGCAATCTGATGATGCCACACCCGCAGATTCTGCGTCCAATTCGTCAGGTTGACAATGCCAAAAGACGGCCTCATCCCCTGAACACGGGATTGCCGCGGCGAGTATCTGGCCATAATACATCAGTGCTGTCGGAGATAGAAGCGCGAAGACAAACTATTATTTGGGAATATCCAGATGAACCAAAACCAGTTGCTGGTCGCTTTGAGCCTCTTCCGACAAAGCAGGTTTACGTAACCATATCGCATTCGTTGACGACAGATATACGGGTGAGTTTTCGCTCTGTTTCTCTGCCGTAGTACGACAACATTTGTTTTTGCTTTAGGAGAAGTCTTTATGTCAGGTTGGATCGTCCTTGGTGTTATTGTTGTCCTGATCGTTTGGATTTTTAATATCTACAACGGCTTGGTTGCCATGCGACAACGAGTCGGACAAGCGTTTGCTGATATCGATGTTCAGCTCAAGCAGCGGCACGATCTGATTCCGAACCTTGTTGAGACCGTAAAGGGATATGCCAGTCACGAGCGTGGAACGCTCGAAGACGTCATAAAGGCGCGCAATGCTGCTCTGGCGGCGCAAGGGCCCGCACAGACCGCGGCTGCGGAGGGCCAATTGACGTCGGCGTTGCGCGGTCTGCTCGCGATATCGGAGGCTTATCCGGACCTGAAGGCCAACGCGAACTTCCAGCAACTGCAAGGCGAACTCTCAGACATTGAAAACAAGCTGGCCGCCTCGCGCCGCTTCTTCAATAACGCCGTCCAGGAATACAATACCGGCATTCAGAAGATGCCGGCGACGCTGTTTGCAGCGTCTTTTGGCTTCGCCCCCAAAGAGTTCTTTGACCTCGGCGGTGAACAACGCGTCCAGCTCGATCGTGCTCCGAACGTGAAGTTTTAAGCAGACCTCTGGACGGTCGGCTCCACCATTTGCCGGGCGGAGGAATCCAGAGCCTGCCGCTTGGTGTGATGGACCTACATTCAGCATTGCCTGTTCGGTATCATGCTGTCGTGGAGTTACAAATGGCCTCTTATGGTCTTTATACTCACATCGAATCTAATAAGAGGCGTTCGATCCTGTTGCTGATTGCACTGGTCGGACTGGTCTATGTGATGGTGTTCGCCGGTGCGCTTGTCGCCGAAGTCCGTCACGGCGGCGGCCGAACTTTGGGGTTCTACCTGCATGCCGCCCTGGTCGATTTTTTCGGAGCCCTACCGGTTGCAACAATCGCCAGCGTTGCGTGGATCGCGATTGGTTACTTCTTCAACCAGAAGATCATCGATGCGGTATCGGGCGGACGTGAAGTCACTCGTCTGGAGCAGACACGGCTTTACAACCTTCTGGAAAACCTGTGCATCTCGCGCGGCATCACGATGCCGAAACTCAAGATCATTGACACCGCAGCATTGAATGCGTTCGCCAGCGGTCTCAATCCGAGCCAATATTCCATCACGGTGACGACGGGTCTTCTTAACAATCTCAGTGATGGGGAGATCGAAGCCGTACTCGGCCATGAACTGACCCATATCCGCAACGGCGACGTGCAATTAATGGTGATCGCGGGGATCATTGCCGGCGTTGTCGGTTTCGTCGCCGAACTGTTATTCAGATCCGGCTTCCGTTTTGGCAGTTGGCGTACCTCTTCCTCCAGTGACGACGACGATCGCGATAGGAGTGGCAGCGGCGCCTTCATCGCCGCCCTGGTTGCAGCCGGATTGGTTGCTATGTCATGGGTTTTGTCGATTGTCATCCGTTTCGCGCTCTCTCGTTCGCGAGAGCTTCTAGCCGATGCTGGCGCGGTCGAACTGACCAAGGACCCTGACGCCATGATCTCGGCGCTGCGTAAGATTCAAAACCGGGGAGAGCTGCAGGGCGCGCCCTCCGCAGTGATGGAGATGTGTGTCGACAACCCGCGGAAGGGTTCTGCCAACCTGTTTGCCACGCATCCCTCGGTCGAAAGCCGTGTCCAGGCCTTGGTGAAATTCTCAGGCGGTCATGATCCGGGCCCATTGACTCTTGCGACGCCGGTCCCCTCGGCAGAACCTAATGCGAATGCCCTGCACGTTGCCGAGCAGGAGAGTGCGCAACCGACGGTCGTCGAAAGCAAGGCGAGGAGCTCAATAACCAAGTACATCGTTATGGCAATGATCGCGCTGCTGGTTGTTGCCCTGGCCACGGACAACAAGGCGCTGGGCACACCCATCATTATGGCCGGCTTGGCATGGATGACCCTGCGAGCCAGGAGAAAGGCCGCGACTGCCACGACTGCCCCTGCCAAACGGGTTTCACCACTTAAGGTGATTGGTTTAATTATTCTTGGATTAGTGGCGCTCGTAGTAGTCCTGGTTGGCCTTGCCGTGGTCATGAGCAAGATCGCTCCCCCGCAACCTCAAAAGGTAAGTGAGGTAATTCAACTGGAGACGCTCAGCGCTGAAAGCTTCATCCCATCAAATAATTGAGCAGACTGATTCCGAGATAAAGCAGACTAAATCCAACAAACCCACCAACTCCCATGGTCACGGCGGTTAGGAAGACCATCAGGGGAATGAGGATGACAATTAGAAAAGACAGGGCGACGGGCTGAGGATTTGCGGCTATCCGCGACCAAATGCTTGCGGATATTCGTGGCAACCCCGGTCCCATCGCAAGCAACCTGTCGACACGCGCTTTGACTGCGGGTGCCTGCAGCAGCCCAAATCGATAAACAAACTCGTGCGCAGCGTGGCGCGGGCTACTTCGTTGATTACTCGCAAGATTCGCGTCAGCTTCACCCCATAAAGTAATTCAGCAAATTTACTCCGTGGAAAAGCAGCCAAAATCCGACAAAGCCCGCAGCTCCCATGATCGCTGCGGTTACAAAGAGCAACACGGAAATGAAGATGGTTATTAAGAAAGCCAGAAGAACATAAGCGACAGCTAACAGAGGAGCGCGCAGAGGATTTGCGGCTACAGACGACCAAATGCCTGCTGACGCCCGCGGCAAGCCCGGTCCCATCGCGAGCAACCTGTCGACACGGGCCTTAATCGCGGGTGACCGCAACGACACCAACTCAAAATCATGAGCACGTGGACGATCGACCTGGTACCCATCCGACGAGCGGGGCATATCTGATCCTTGCGACGGCCCACTAATGAACAACCAGTCACAAGACTCTGCTCCAAGCGGCAGCTCAGCCGTGCCAATTTTCTGCAGAGCACGCACAACGGCATCCGGGTTGCGCGTCAGCTTGACGGTTTGAGCGTCGCTCCAGAAGCATCGGTTGCGCCATAACCCTCGCATCGGATAGCTGAGAGCTACGAACCCCCAAACACTCACCACGAACTGGTAAGCCATCGGGACCAGAAACGGAATCGCCAGAATTTTCATTCGGTCCATGAACTGCTGTGTTACCGGCTCCGTGGCATCCTCCAATGAGGTAACCGCGTTGGCAACAGCTTCAGTTTCCGGGCGCGGCGTCACGATCAGCCGAACGATACGACCCAGCGCTATCCAGGACGATAAGCGGAGCGGCAGATAGAGCACAGCCACGAAGACGTAGAATGTGTGGAATATCGCCATGATTCCGCTGGCGACGTGCGTGTCGCCCGCCGCAAGGCCGGTTACAAGCCGCGCGATGGTCGCTTCGGTTTCGTCTCGATCGAGCCGTTCCAGCAAGCCGCTTGTCACCAGCAGCGCGGCATCGTCAGGCGCGCGGTCCAAGGCAGCCGCATTGATCGTTGCCGTGTCGATGATGAATAGTTTTGGCGGCGGCGCGCCAGAGCCGATAGCAACTTCCTCGACGATATTAAGAAGCTGCCGCTCTTCGAGATTATCGGCCCGTGCGGGTCGTGCATTGAGCTTCTGGATCAAATCAACGCCAGCGGCACGGAGCAACAAACGGCGGAGCCCCCACCAAATGAGGGCTCCTGCAAGGAGCGAGGGCACGACAAGGAGAACGACGAACAGCACAAGTGCATCCAACGGCCCGCTCGCATTGAAGAGCACCCTGACCGGATGAGGGGTAGAACTGAAGAATGCGTTGGCGATCGTATTGATGCCGGCGTAGAGCGGTGCAAGTCCGGTAAATCCAAGCTTGATGGCGAGTTTCAGAAGCATTCCGCACACCAGCAGTATGAGCGGTGTGATTATTGTGCTAAACGCCGCGCCAACGGCGGACGCCACAGACGCGCAGACCGCCAGGAACATCCAGCCCCGCTTTCTGCGCCTTTCGAGTTCGTCATAGAAACTAACCCGCTCGATCGAAACAGACTGCTCAACGCTCAAAGCTTCACCCCATCAAATAGTCAAGCAGACTCATTCCGCCGTATAGTAGAAGAAACCCACCACATCCTCCAATTCCCATGATCACTGCGGTCAAAATGAGCATCAAAGGAACCAGGATGGACACCAGAAAAGCCAACAAAGCCAACAATGGGACGAGCAATACAGCTTCGGCGACACTCTCAGGATTTGCCGTTATCCTCGACCAAATGCTTGTTCGCGGCAAGCCCGACCCCATCGCAAGCAACCTGTCGACGCGCGCTTTGATCTTAGGCGACCGCACCTCGACCTCGAAGCCGACGTCAATCTTCCCGCTGGGTGTGCCGCGAGCCCCCGTTTGATCAAGCGAGTTGAGCTGGCGGCCAGTGGCAAGCCGTCGCGCCGGATCGTCACCGACAAGCTGCACCTTTCCATCTGTAGATTCGAGTGCGTCCCGTTCTTGCTGGGCGCACGGTTTGGCGATGAATAACCAGTCGTAAGTCTCCGCTCCCGGCGGCGGGTCGGCGACGCCGATTTTCTGCAAAGTGCGCGCAAGGGCGTCGGGATCGCGCGTCAGCTTGACGGATTGAGCATCGCTCCAGAAGAAACGGTTATGCCACAGCCCGCTCATCGATAAGATAAGGGGGGCCGCCCAAAGAATCGTCGTCGCCTGGTAAAACGGAGGAAACAAGATCAGACGCCCCGCGGCCTCCTCCAATGACGCAACAGCGTCGGCAACCGCTTTCGTTCCCGGGCGCGGCGCCATGATCAGCCGAGCGATACGGCCGAGTGCTATCCAAGCAGAGAAACGGAACGGCAGATTGAACATGGTCCAGAAGACGTAGAATGTGTGGAATGTCGCCATCATTCCGCTGGCGACGTGGAGGTCGCCAGCGATAAGGCCGGTCACAAGCCGCGCGACGGTTGCTTCGGTTTCATCGCGATCCAGCCGTTCCAGCAAGCCGCTTGTCACCAGCAGCGCAGCTTTATCTGGCGTATTGCCCAAGGCTGCGGCGTTGACCGTTGGCGTATCGATGACGAATGCCCTAGGGGCTTCCGCGCCTGAACCAATGGCGACCTCCTCGACGATATTCAGGAGTTGCCGCTCTTTGAGATTATCGGCCCGAGCGGGCCGCGCATTGATCCGCTGAATCAAATCGACCTCGGCTGCGCGGAGCAATAAACGGCGCAGGCTCCGCCAAATCAGGGCTCCCACAACGAGCGAGGGCCCTGCAAACAGGAGGAGCAGGAGAGTAAACAGGAGCAGCAGAATGGGAAGCCTGACGAGCAGTGCAAATTCAAACGGCGGAGGGCTCGGGCCGATGCTCCGCACAAATTCCACGATGGAATGAGGGGTAGAAGAGATAAACCGGAACAATGCGTCGAGGAATGTTTCGGCGCTGACAGGTGCAATCCCAACAACTCCGATCTTGATAGCAACTTTCAGAAACGCGTAGTACACCAGCAGCAGGAGTGGTGTGATCAATACGCTGGACACCATGCAAATGGCGGACGCACTAGCCACGCAGATCGCCAGAAATTTCCAGTTCCGCTTTCGGCGTCTTTCGAGTTCGTTATAGAAACTAACTCGCTCGATCGAAACAGGCTACTCAGGTGTCAAAGCTTCACCTCATTAAATAATCAAGCAGATTTATGCCGAAGAGAAGCAGATTAAACCCGACAAACCCTCCAAGTATCATGGTTATTAAGGTCAAAACGAGCGCAATTGGCACAAAAAAAACCAACACCACAACCAAGACTGCGTACAGGGGGTGTGCGATTGTCCGAGGCAAGCCCCGTCCCATCGCAAGCAATCTGTCTACACGCGCTTTGACAGCAGGTGGTCGCACCCCGAAGCCGGGAAAACGAAGACGGGGTGATAAGTTGATCGCCCTTAATTCTTCCATCGCGCTGCGTATGCCGATGAATAACCAGTCATAAGCCTCCGCCCCTGGCGGCGGCCCGGCCGCACTTATCTTCTCAAGAGCGCGCGCAAGGGCATCCGGGTTGCGCGTCAGCTTGACAGTTTGAGCGTCGCTCCAGAAGCAACGATTGCGCCACAACCCAATCATTGGCAAGGTGAAAATGGCAAACGCCCAAAGAACCATCATCGTCTGATAAGATAACGGTAACAGGTACGGAATCGAGCGAAAGCGCATTCGTTCTATAGACTGGCGCGTCGGCGGCTGGCCAGCATCCTCCAAAGAGGCAACAGCGTCGGCGACAGCTTCTGTTCCTGGGCGCGGCGTTGCGATCAGTCGAGCGATGCGGCCTAGCGCTTTCCAGGCCGACAAGCGGAGCGGCAGATAGAGTACAGCCACAAAGGCGAAGAATGTGTGGAACGCTGCCATGATTCCGCTGGCGACGTGCAGATCGCCGGAGACGAGACCGGTTACAAGACGCGCGATGGTCGCTTCGGTCTCGTCTCGATCAAGCCGTTCCAGCAAGCCGCTTGTCACCAACAGTATGGCTTCGTCAGGCGCCCTGCCCAAGGCTGCAGCGTTGATCATTGGTGTGTCGAGGACGAACACTCTCGGGGCCGGCGCACCTGAGCCGATAGCAATTTCTTCGACGATATTCAGAAGCTGTCGCTCTTCGAGAATGCCGGCCCGTGCGGGCCGTGCATCGATTCGCTGGACCAGATCGACACTGGCGGCGCGAAGCAACAGACGGCGCAGACCCAGCCAAATGAGGGCTCCGGCAAGGAACGAGGGGCCGAAAAGCACAAGCAGCCGCCCGACAGGTCCTAGGTTACTCGGCACCACCGGCGGTGGAGAAACGAGGCTGAGCACGGCGACCGCGCGGATCTCGGTGTAGAGCGGTGCAACTTCAGTAACTCCAAGCTTGATCGCGAGTTTGAGAAGCGCCGCGCACACCAGCAGAATGATCGGTGTAATGAAACACATAAACACCGCGCCAATGGCGGACGCACCAGCCACGCTGGCTGCCTGGAACATCCAGCCTCGCTTTCGGCGTCTTTCGAGTTCGTTATAGAAACTAACTCGCTCGATCGAAACAGGCTGCTCAGGTCTCAAAGCTTCACCCCAACTGGCACGCGCTGCGCCTCATCGATCTGGAAAAACGGCTCGGCTTGAAAACCGGTTCGCCCCGCAATCAATACGGCTGGAAAGCTGCCGATCTTGGTGTTGTAGGACATCACGCAATCGTTGAAATGCTGGCGCGCGAACGCAATCCGGTTCTCCGTCGATGTCAGCTCTTCCTGCAGCCCCAAGGCGTTCTTGCTGGCACGCAAGGCGGGATAGGCCTCGACACGAGCAAGCAGGACGGACAGCGCCTCGGTCAGGCGGCTCTCGGCCGTTGCGCGCGAAGCGACGTCTCGACCTGCGGTCATTGCTGCCTCGCGCGCAGCGGTCACGGCCTCAAAGGTCGCCCGCTCATACGCCATATAGTTTTTGACGGCGTCGACAAGAACAGGAATGAGATCGTGCCGGCGACGAAGCTGCACATCGATATCCGACCACGCAGCCTTGACTCGCGCGCGCAGGCTGACAAGTCGATTGAAGATAAACACCGCCCACAGGACAATGGCACCAATTATTAGTATCCACATACTTAAAATCTCTGGCCGCGGGGTGCATTGTGCCCAACGATCCCCTTGGCAACCGCTCTGCGATAAGCCGACAGCGGGCGCGGTGCCTATTCGTCGAAGATGCGGAGACCGGCGCATCATCTCCTGTGACGGATCGGTACCGGTGGGCTGCAGCCTGGACACGTGACGGCACAGGGGTTAACGCGACTCCCATATTGCGACTCCCATATAACGGCACGCACTCCCCTGCAATCCCGCGTTCAGGGGAATGACTCTTGGAGTGCAGAGCTCACTTTTCCGCCGCGTTGCCGTGACTGTTGCGGCCGTTCGCGTTCAGGACGCGACTGCACCAGAGGTATTCTATCTTGGAAAGAAGATTTGCTTTTCGCTTTTTTGAGCTGACTTTTAAACGGGCCGCGCTGATTGCCACCGCATCCTCAATTCTTGTCGCCCCCGCCATCAGCCAGCCTGCAACCCAGGAGCAGTGCGTCATCAGACAACGCAGTTCGCAACGTTCTCGTTCTCGTCGTAGATACACTACGGCACGTTGCGCGGCGGAAATGCGGGAGGAACTGGAGGAACTGTCCTTCCGTACCCTGCGCGGCCTCCTGGACCAACTCGATCGCGACGAGACAGAAAGCGATTTCGCGCGTGTTATTACCGGTGTCGCCACTGGAGCGATGCTCAAACCGTCAAGCTGACACGCATGCGGATGCGCTTGTGCAGCAAAAGCTGCGCGTGCAGGGAGCATCAGATTCCAGGCCATTGCGCGGGTGTCGCCCCTCGCAAACGGTCTTGCACGGGCTGCCTCCAGAGGGTGGCACCCGATTGCGCGAACCTTGCCCACCCCCCGCGTTCAGGGGAATGACTCCCAGGCTGAGATAATCTAGCATCCTCCTTAGGCCTCGGCGGCATGGCATTGTGCTTCACATGTCACCGGAGCTAGGGCCGCTGGGTTGCAGTCGCCAGCGGCCCTTTATCAATCACCGGGGAGAACATCGAGGTGTTATGATTTCTACTGTTACGACGTCTCGAGCACTCTGCTGGGTACACGCAGTTGTTGCTGCCCGATTCATCGAGTTGGCAATGTCAGGATGAGCCGTGTGCCAGCCTGCGGGGCGCTTTCGATCCGCAAATGACCGCCCATCTGGCTAGCCCGGCTGCGCATGTTCGCAAGGCCTCGTCCTTCGCCCGGTGAGCTATTGGCGCTCATCGGATCAAACCCTGTGCCGTCGTCAGACAGCGTGATGAGAATGGTGTCTTCGCCTGCCGCTTCCACCGTCAGGTCGATACGCGAGGCTTGCTGCGCATGGCGGAGTGTGTTGGTGACCCCCTCCTGTAACAGCCGATACAAACTGAGCAGCCGCTGCACATCAATGCTGGGGGCCGGATTTGGCAGCACACAGCGATAATTAAATCTGATGCTGGCGCGGGACAGCCGGGGGGCGACCCGTTCCCGGAACATCGACAGCGCCTCGTCGATCGGCTCATTGTTCGCATCGATCGCGCTCGCTATGTTGCGCAGGTCATCAACCGCCGATTGCAGTCCCCGCTCCATTTCCAAATGAGTCAAACGGTTTTGGCGGACGTCGAGCAGAAGGTGCGTCAGCAATCCTCCCGCCCCGTCGTGCATGTCGCGCAACAGGCGCTGACGTTCCGCGTTAATGGCAAGCAGCCGCTCCTGATGCCGGAGCAGACTGGATGAGCGCAGAAGGCTGGCGTCCTGTTCCAGCACCTGGCGTTCGAGATCGCCACGCGCTTCATCGGCTTCCCGGCTGAGCCGGCGTCCCTGAAGGGCAAGCTCGAACAGGAAGGCGAATATCAACAGCGGGGGCGAAAGAATCGCGGACCGAAGCGTCAAACCGTGTGATCGCGGAAACAGGAAGAACACATCGAAGCTGACGGATGCAAGCGCGATAAACAACACAGCGAGAGCCCGGAACGCAGGACCGGGGGCCGAGCGGAACAATCGAAGCACCGCGACCACCCCCTGTCCGAACAACAGCACGACCGCGGCACCTTCGAGCAAAAGCACCACCTTGTCGGTGAAATCGCCGCCGATCAGCAGTGTTCCGATCACCATGGCGAGAGCAAAGACAAAGTACGCACCAGCCGCCCATGCCTCGCGTGCACGCCAGCCCGCAAAGGCGTTCACCATCAACGACAGCCATGTGTACACCAGAAACTCGGCGCCATGGCGCAGCACTGGAAACCAAGCATGAGGCCAGTCATTAGGTAGTTCCGGCGTGCCGAAGGCCGTGAGCCAGGCTTCGGGAGCCAAAATAATTAGAAAAATACCGGCAACAGTCTGGAGCCGGGAGAAGCGGCTGATCGGCAGCAGTATGAGCAGCGCCACTCCAACAATCGCCGCCACCGCAATGTCGATCCAGACGATGTCGTGACGTTGGAAGCGTTCCAGATGCGCAGCCGCCTCCATGCGCGAGAACGGACCCGCATAAACTGCCTTGGCTATCTCGCACGGGCCTTTGAGGCAGCTGAGAGACCACCCGGTCCCGGAATCAACTGTCTGCGCGCGCAACAGCAGGCTCGCCCGCGCCGGATAGATGACGGCGGGGTGCCAGCCTGGAATCTCCAGCACGACCGGCTCTGAAAGACCGAGCACATAAGCGCCCATTTGACCGTCGCCGGGGTCGAGCTTCACATACTCGCTCGTTAGCCGATCGGCTTCAAGCCCATTGGGCGGCTGCAGGCTGTAAGAAATGAGCGCATAGGCGCTCCAGAACAACAACTGCGCTCCCAACACGATTATCAGGGCGCGGCTCCAACAACAACTGGTCGGCCCGACGAAAGTTTTCATGAACGCAGCAATCCACTGCGAAAGGCCTCGCCGCGATAGCCAGCGATGCTGGGCGATAGCGGCGTACCGTGGCTCAAGGCGTCGACAGCCTGCCGCCCAATATCGATGAGCCCGAGACCGAAAAGATCCATGCCCCAATCGAGTAAGGATCGTGCCTCGGCCAGTGCTCCTGCAGTAGCGCTCGGTAACCGGCCACCGTGCGAGGCGATACCACAGCCAATATCCGCGGCGACCAGCGCGTCATCCCCGATAATGGCAACTTTCGCTTTCAAGTCTCCGGCTCGCCTGTCCTGAGACCAGCCCCCTATCGCGCGGTCCGATTGCCATCTTCCGATAGTATTGTTGAAAAATGACAAGGAGCTTTTCGAACGGGAATGATGGCAGAATAAAGGAACCCAATAGAATAAACTGAGCGAACGATTTGAGGCTTGGCGTTGATCCACCGCTACGCAGAGGCCGTCTTAAGCAGAGTACACGCAGCTGCCAGATTTCATCTAGTTGACAATGCCAGGATGAGCCGCGTGCCAGCCCGCGGGGCGCTTTCGATCCGCAAATGACCACCCATCTGGCTAGCCCGGCTGCGCATGTTCGCAAGGCCTCGTCCTTCGCCCGGTGAGCTTTTTGCGCCCATCGGATCAAACCCTGTGCCGTCGTCAGACAGCGTGATGAGAATGGCGTCTTCGCCTTGCGCTTCCACCGTCAGATCGATACGCGAGGCTTCCGCATGGCGGAGTGTGTTGGTGACACCCTCCTGTAACAGCCGATACAGACTGAGCAGCCGCTGCACATCAATGCTGGGTGCCGGATTTGGCAGCACGCAGCGGTAATTGAATACGATGCCGGAACGGGACAGCCGGGCAGCAACCCGCTCCTTGAATACCGCCAGCGCCTCGTCAATCGGCTCGTCGTCAGCGTCGATCGCACTCGCGATGTTGCGCAGATCATCCACCGCCGATTGCAATCCCCGCTCGATCTCCGAAGGAGTCAGCCGGTTTTGGCGTACGTCGAGCAGAAGGTGCGTCAGCAAGCCTCCCGCTCCGTCGTGCATGTCGCGCAACAAGCGTTGACGTTCCGCGTGGACGGCGATCAGCCGCTCCTGACGCTGGAGACCAGACGAGTGCAGAGGGTTCGCGTCCTGCTCCTGGCGTTCGAGATCGCTGCGCGCTTCATCGGCTTCCATCCGGCGTCCCTGAAAGGCGAGTTCGAATAGAAAGACGAATACCAGCACAGGGGGCGAAAGAATCGCGGACCGAAGCGTCAAACCGTGTGATCGTGGAAGCAGGAAGAACACATCGAGGCCGACGGAGACAAGCGCGACAAACAGCACCGCCAGGCCCCAGAACGTGGGGCCGCGGACCGTGCGGAACAGCCGAAGCACCGCGACCACCCCGTGTCCAAACAACAGCATGAGCGCGGCGCCTTCCAACAAAGGCACCACCTTGGTGAAATCGCCGCCGGTCAGGAGGGTCCCAATCAGCGTCGCGAGAGCAAAGACAAAGTACGCGCCGGCCGCCCATGCCTCGCGTACGCGCCAGCCCGCAAAGGCGTTCACCATCAATGACAGCCATGTGTACACCAGAAACTCGGCACCATGGCGCAGCACTGGGAACCAGACATAAGGCAGTTTTGTTGCACTGAAGGTCGTGAGCCAGGCCTCGGGGGCCAAAATAATTAGGAAAATACCGGTAACAGTCTGGAGCCGGGAGAAGCGGCTGATCGGCAGCAGTATGAGCAGCGCCGCTCCAACCACCGCCGCCACCACAATGTCGATCCAGACGATATCGTGACGTTGGAAGCGTTCGAGATGCGCAGCCGCCTCCATGCGCGAGAACGGACCCGCATAAACTGCCTTGATTATCTCGCACGGGCCTTTGAGGCAGCTGATAGACCACCTGCTGCCGGAATCGCCTGTCTGCGCGCGCAAGAGCAGGCTCGCCCGCGCAGGATAAATGACGGCGGGCTGCCAGCCTGGAATATGAAGCACCGCTGGCTTTAGAAGACCAGGCACATAAGCACCCATTGGACCGTCGCCGGGGTCCAGCTTCACACGCACGGTCGTCAGCCGATCGGCGTCAAGCCCATTGGGCCGCAGCTTGTAGAACATGAGCGCATAGGCGCTCCAGAACAGAAGCTGCGTTCCCAGCACGATTATCAGGGCGCGACTCCAACTCGTCGACCCGACGAGAGTTTTCATGAACGCAGCAATCCACTGCGAAAGGCACGCATCACAGCCTCGCCCCGACTGCTCACCCTGAGCTTGCGGTAGATCGATTTCACATGGTCGCCGATCGTGTGCGGCGATAGTGAAAGCTCCTGGGCAGCCTCTTTGTTACTGCAGCCGCGTGCCAGCAACTGCAGCAGCCCGATCTCGCGTGGTGACAGGATCGGATGGTCATCATCGGACCTCAATAGCTCCTGCTGCTGGCGTAGGTGGCGCAGCACATAGCCAGCGATGCTGGGCGATAGCGGCGCGCCGCCGCTTAAGGCGTCGACGGCCTGCCGCCCAATATCGAGGGTGTCGAGGTCTTTGAGCAGATAGCCATCCGCACCTGCCAATACGGCAGCCACGACGGTCTTCTGGTCGCCAAACATCGAAAGAACGAGGATTTTCGGCTCAACACCGTCACGGGCTCGGATTTCCTCGATCAATTCAATCCCGCTTCCATCGGGGAGTCCGAGGTCGAGAACGAAAAGATCGATGTCCTGATCGAGAAAGGACCGTGCCTCAGCCAGTGTTCCTGCAGTACCGCACAGCAACAGGCCATCATGCGAGGCGATACCACGGCCAATGTGCGCGGCAACCAGCGCGTCATCCTCGACAATGGCAACTTTCGCTTTCAAGTCTCCGGCTCGCCTGTCCTCAGACCAGAGTCGGCACGAATCCGACCACGGCCTCTCGCCCCCTGTTGCGCGGTCCGATTGCCATGTTCCGACAGTACTGTTGAAAGATGACAGGGAGCTTTTCGAACGGGAATGATGGCAAAATAAAGGAACTCAATAAAATAAACTAGGGGGTTGTCGCAAATCTTGAAACCATCTCGAAAGAACAGGGGGCTTTCGTAGGCGCGTAACCCATTGAAATTTCTCGCGTTGGAAAATATGGGGACTGCTTGCGCGCGAGCGTGGCGTGTTCGAGCACGGCTTTCTGGCGCGAGCACGCCGGTATCCACAAACCAGCGGCGACACACGTAGACCAGCGTCTGGAGCGCGGTACGACCCCGATGCTTCGGAACGGGGCCAGGCCTCTCGGCGTTGAACACTGATCGCAAGTCGCCCTTGCCGGGAGTAAGCGACATCATCCAACTTCTCAAGGCATGGATGCAACCGCCGAATTTCCTCATCGATCGATAGACCTCAACCGGCTGGAGGAGGCCTCCATGGCGCGTTCGAAATCGCCAAGAAAATGGTCCGCGTCCGTTACTCGCAATAGCGACGCATTGGATATCAAACCAGATATCTTCAAGAAGTCGCCACGACAGATCGCACTGTCGCTCAAACGATCAGCGGAGCGCAGTCATCGTCGTAAGTCATCCCCTTTCCGATCGGCAATGTCGATGCTGACATTCTACATCAACCGCGCCGGCAAGAATCTGTCTGGCGCAAGACGCAAGAGGCTTGAGGCCGCCAAGGGCGAGCTTCGAGGCGCATTTCACCGCCAGTAGAGTCTGCCGCCCGCGCCGCGTGAGAGCAAAGTGCTTTCCGACAAAAGCCTGCGATAGAAAGCTGAGGCCACCGTCACACCTCGATCTTCTCCAGCCGCGCAGGCAGCTTGCGGATGCGCTGCCCGGAGGCGTTGAATATGGCGTTGCATACGGCGGCATTGGTGCCAACATTGGCAAGCTCGCCAAGCCCCTTCACACCGGCCGGGTTGACCTCGTCGTCACGTTCGGAAAGCATGATGACCTGGACATCCGGAATGTCCGCATTCACCGGAACAAGATAGTCGGCGAGATTGTCATTGATGTAGCGCGCACTGTGCTCGTCGAGCTCGGTCGCCTCCAGCAGCGCCGACGACATGCCCCAGATCAGTCCGCCCATCAGCTGGCTGCGTGCAGTGCGCGGATTCATGATGTGGCCAGCCGCGAATGCTCCGAAAAGTCGCGGCACGCGAATCTCGCGAGTCCATCGGTTGATGCGAACTTCAACGAATTCCGCGCCGAAGGCATAGGCAATCTTGCCGTTCAAATCCGGCCCACCGACCATACGCATCTGTCCCTTGTGCATGGCGCGGAAGGAATCTGCGGGCGCCCCCTCCGGTTTCCATTCGCCATACTCCTCGACAAGGCTGGTGCCCAGGGCGTCGAAAGCCTTCGCGCGATCGAGAGGCTTGTCACTCTTGACCAGATCGGGAACCGGCTCATTTCGCCGTCCAATGGTCTGTTCCGCCTTGCCCACCGCCTGGAACAGCCGCTGCCTGATCTTGTCGCAGACCATCATCACTGCAGAGCAGGTGCTCGCGGTGGAATTGGAGCCGCCGGCGACGGGTGCAGGCGGCAGGTCGCTGTCGCCGATGAAGACTGAGACATTCTCGAAGGGAACGCCGAGCTTTTCGGCGGCCGCCTGCCCGATCACGGTATAGGCCCCATTGCCGATCTCGTGGCCTGCGATTTCCACGCGCACGCGCCCGTCACGTCGAAACTGCACGCGCGCTGCCGCCGGCGCCATCTGCGTCGGATAGCATGTCGTGGCGCAGCCATAGCCGATCAGCCAATCGCCATCGGACATCGACTTCGGCATCCCATTGCGCTTCGACCAACCGAACGCCTTAGCGCCTTCGTCAAAACAGGCCATCAGCGAGCGGGATGTGTACGACTTGCCACCAATGGGCTCCTTCATGGTGTCGTTGACGCGCCGCAGCTCGATCGGGTCCATCCCCAGCTTGACGGCCAGTTCGTCCATCGCACTCTCCAGCGCAAACAGGTACGGCACTTCGGGCGGCGAGCGCATAGGACCCGGTGTGTTGCGGTCGGCCCGAACGATCGAAACCAGGCTGTCGACGTTTGGGCAGGCATATATTCTGGTCGTACTCCTGGTGCCGCCCACGGCAAAAGCGTCCTGGCGCGAGGAAATCTCCGTGCCCTCGTGGCGCAGCGCCACAAGCCTTCCGTCGCGGCTGGCACCAAGCTTGATCTCATGCCGGGTTTCGGCGCGGTATGTCGCAATGGTAAAGCCCTGGTCTCGGGTTGCGACCAGTTTGACCGGCCGGTTCAGCTTGCGCGCAATGCTGGCAATAATCGCGGTGCGCGGCGTCATCGATCCCCTCGAACCGAAGGCGCCGCCGGCATAGGCACTGACCACCCTCACCTTGTCCGGATCGATGTCGAGCTGCTCGGCTACGCCGTTTTTCAATCCGTGCACATATTGGCTCGACTCGTAGATTGTCAGTCGCTCACCATTCCAGACACAACTGGTGGCAAACAGCTCCATGGGATTATGGTGCTGGGTCGGTGTCTCATAGGATGCCGCAATCTTGACCTCGGCCTGATCGAAGGCGGTCGCGAAATCGCCGACCTTGGGATCGTCCTTGAAACGGGCGACCTGACCTTTGGCCCGCCCTCGCGTCGTGCCAGTCGAGTCAAACGACGCGGTGGGGCTCATCTGGGTGTAGTTCACCTTCACCAGATGCGCGGCTTCGCGCGCGGCCTCAAAGCTTTCAGCGACCACCACTGCAACAATCTGCCCGTCGTGCGCGATATCTGCCGACTTCAGCGGCTGGGCCGTGGTCGACGCGTGGCCGCCGTTGCCAGAGAACTTTGCGTCCGTCAGTTTCTCGGCATTTTCATATGTGACGATATCGATCACGCCGAATGTCTTCTTCGCATCGGTCAAATCGAAACCATCAATGCGGCCCTTCGCGATTGAACTCGTCACGAGATAGGCATAGGCCGGGTTTGCCAGCACAACGTCCGCCGTAAACTTGGCACTGCCGGTCACCTTGGCGACCGCATCGTAACGCGGCACCGGCTTGCCCATGTTGGCTTTCGGCTCGGGAGCAGCAATCGACATGGTCAAATCTCCATCGTTGCAGCACGCCGCAGCGCATGCACAACAACGCGCTTTCCGAGGTCGATCTTGAAGGCGTTGTGCTTCCTGGCCGTTGCGCCCGCGAGCGCTGCCTCGGCGGCTCGTTGCATCAGGCCCTCATCGAGCCTTTCTCCCTTCAGCAGCGCCTCGGCTTCGCGCGCTCGCCAAGGTACCGTCGCAACGCCTCCAAGCGCGAGACGCACGTCGCGCACCGTGCCATCTTGAAGGTCCAGGGCGACGGCGGCGGAGGCCAATGCGAACTCATAGGACTGACGGTCGCGAATCTTGACATAGATCGAACGCGGCCAGCGGCCGTCGATGGAAAAACCCGAGATCAACTCGCCCGGCCGCAGCGTCGTCTCAACGTGCGGTGTGTCGCCGGGCGGCCGATGCAGCGTTGCGAACGGCATGCTGCGCACGCCCGACTTGCCCATTATCTCGACTGTGGCGTCCAGCGCAATCAGTGCCTGTGCGAAATCACCCGGATAGGTCGCGATGCAGGCCTCAGAGGAGCCTAACACGGCGTGGCTCCGGTTGAAGCCGTCCATCGCGGCGCAGCCGGAACCGGGATTGCGCTTGTTGCAGTTGGCATAGCTGACGTCGCGGAAATAGCTGCAGCGTGTCCGCTGCAGGACATTGCCGCCGAGAGTCGCCATGTTGCGCAGTTGTGCGCTGGCGGCGAGATTGAGCGACTCAGCGACTACGGGATAAGATTGCTGCACCTGCGGATGGGCGGCGACGTCGGACATCCGCGCAAGTGCGCCGAGCCTGAGGTTGCCGGCTTCGACATTGATCTGCGACCACGCCCCCGCCAGCCCATTGATGTCGACCAGAGTCGATGGTCTCATGACGTCGAGCTTCATCAGGTCGATCAGCGTTGTACCGCCGGCGAGTGGCTGGATAGAAGCTTCAGTCGGAGCATTGTTGCCAAATGCGGCCAGCGCCTGGGCGGCGATGAAAGCATCGCTGGCCTTCAGATAGTTGAACGGACGCATGCGCTTAGCCTTTCAGGATCTCGGGCGCGGCTTGCTTTACCGCGGCAACGATGTTCGGATACGCAGCGCAACGACAGATATTGCCGCTCATATATTCGCGAATCTCTTCGTCGCTGTTGGCATGGCCCTCCTTGACGCAGGCGATGGCCGACATGATCTGGCCCGGCGTGCAGTAACCGCATTGGAATGCATCCTGCTCGATGAATGCCTGCTGCATCGGATGCAGCGAGGCACCCTTGTTGAGGCCTTCGATAGTGGTGATGTCCATGCCCTCAGCCGCGAGTGCCAGTGTCAGGCACGACACCACGCAGCGGCCGTCGATCAACACAGTGCACGCGCCACATTGGCCGTGATCGCAGCCCTTCTTGCTTCCGGTGAGGTTGAGATGCTCGCGTAGCGCATCGAGCACCGTGGTTCGGGCATCGATGGACAATGTGCGATCCTCACCATTGACCCGCAGTGTCACCTGAACGGGAAGGGACGCATTCCCTTGAGCCTGCGCATTTGCCGGGCGGCTTCCGACCTCTGCGGTCAGCGGAATGGCCGCAGCCGTCCCGGCCATGGATGTCATAAACGCACGGCGGCTAAATCCGGAAGCCGTCACGAAAGGAGGATGATCAGACATCGCGGCCTCTGCCGTTGCTAGAAAAGAGAAAGACGCACGCCCGCGCCACTCCTCAACAAGACGGCCCAGCGGCGGTTCCAAAATCACTGTCTGAATCGCTCTCTCACGTTCTTGATCAAACGGCTCTTGAGCCAGCCCGCCAAGACAAATTCAGGACAGAGCGCGTGGCAGCGGACTCCTACTTTTCCTGCTTCTGCTCGTTCCGCCGCGATTCACCACGGTCTTCGTTATTGACGCGGCGTTCCTCTTCCCTGCCTTCCATCACAAGCCGGTCATCACCGATCATCTGACCCACGATTTGTTTGGTGCGGGCCTGAGCTTTCTTCTGCAGCTTCATCATGTCGTCCTCCAATCCTGGGACCGACTAACCAGAGCACTTCGCGAAGCCCCATGCGCTCCGCAACATGTCGCCGAACTGATGGAACCGGATCACCTTGCTCGTGAACCGTTCCCAAACATGACAAGTCACTTCTAACAACCGTTCAAGCCCCTCGTTCCTATCCGTTTGGAACTCCGCACGGGGCGATGTGGTGATGTGTTGCAGCGAAAAACTATAGAAGGCGCCGGAATATATCGATCAGGGTCACACTTCGTGCCCCTCCTCCATTCATGAAATGAGAGTTCGCGTGGTGTAGCTGAGCCTTATTGGCCTTGGTGCGCCATGGCGCTCGCTCGCTTGCCTGCGCCGGCCAGCTTATTGACGAGTTCAATATCTTTGGCCAAGCCGGCAGCCAGGCCGGAATAGACCAGTCTGCCATCGTCGAGAACATAGGCGCGATCAGCGATGGCCAGAGATAGCGGAGCGTTCTGCTCGATAAGCAAGACGGAAAGGCCGTCCTGCCGCATGCGCCGCACCACCTGTATCAGCTCGCGCACGACCAGTGGCGCAAGCCCCTGGGAGGGTTCGTCGAGCAGCATCAGGCGTGGATTGAGCAGAAGCGGCCGCGCTATCGCGAGCATTTCCTGCTCGCCACCTGAAAGCTG
>JGI24705J35276_12238381_pt1 | contig 20559 bp, 13 predicted proteins | sample TergutNt197P4_FD_35276 | JGI IMG/M metagenome (IMG submission 35276) | reverse complement strand
ATTTATTTTTTGCATTTCTTTCCTCCAGATTGACAGCCCCATTCAGGTTTGCGTTCTTAAAACCCTGAATGCCACGCACCGGATACCAGTATTGTTGCCAGGTTTTCACTTCGTATGGCTTTATCCAGCTATAATCGGGTTGATTATCGCTAAATGTCCCTGTCATAAGTTCGGCATAAGGGCCGTCATTTTCAGTCAGTCTCCCTTCAGTAGCCTGTCCACTTGGGCCTGCTCCCCATTCCCATAATTTGGCGCCTTTCGTGATGTGGTGATCGCCGAAATGAACGATTCCCGTATTTTTCCCATGATCGTACCCTCCCATAAAATCTTCCTGAAGGTCATGCACAAAAAACGAATTAGAATTAATCACATTTTTCCACCAGCTGATATCAGTCCCGTCAAAATTAACGTTTCTATATCTGTTTTGGGCAATAGGCCATTGCGTAAAATCCGTTTTGGAGTGATAGGTGACCACCTGCGCACTTGGAGGGAATATAGCCTGGTAATTCTCATTCGCATGCACGGCCACATTCGCCCAGTTTAAGAAAGAATGTGTATAAGGCGTCGCATTATGAATCCGACCTTCAGCCCGGAAATAGGATTTTCCAGGAAAGATGGTTATCCCGATGGTCCATCGCATATCATGGCGAGGTTCATGTTCGCCCACCCAGATGGTTTTACTGCCGTCAGGATTTTCTACGGTGGTATAATCAAGAGACAACCATGTTGACGCTCTGTGATGATGCAGTACGCACCATTCAATACCTCCCGATACCCATGCGCCTGTCATTCCAATGTTGGATGGTTTTACCACGTTATTATGATAAATAAAAGAGTAGTGGTTGGTTTTGTCGGTAGCATAATATAGCTTTCCTCCTATATCAGGCGTCACTCCTAACTCAATATACTCATTTTCAAGTACAACGGTTTTCCAATCCTGGATGATTCTCTCATTGAAATATTGATCATTCATCATCAACGGATAGTAATGCCTTGCCGCACCCTGGAAAGCCTCATTTCTATAAAAAATGGGGCTTTTTTCAGGTGGGGCTGTGGTATAGGTGGGTATGGAAACCCATTTCTCTGTCAGGGTTACCCCCGACTGACTATACCCGTTCAGAAACAAACAGATGAGAAATAGTATATAAAATATTCTTTTCATACTAAAAATCATCTATTTATCAAATCAGGGACTCGTTGAAGTTCTCTATCGGGAAGCGGCATATAATAAAATGCTTCACTTAATGTAAGCGCCGGATTCAATGAAGTATCTGTAAGGTTTGGATGCGTTTTATCATGTGGGTCGGGATTCGGTTGATAAACAATCCGGTATTGTCCCTGCAGGTGCAATATTTCGTGTCGCTGCATGGTATAGAATCTGCCCATGGAACTGCCTTCAAAACCACAGGTTTCCCATCTTCGCTCATCAAGCACAGCTTTCTGGAAAGCATCTCTTGACATGCCGTAGGTTACTTTCCTGTTCTCTGGCACTTCCGCTCTGTTTTGTACTCTTAGGACGCAGTCAACCACATCATTCGAAATATTGCCGCTACCGAATGCAACCGCTTCGGCATACAACAGCAGGATATCGGCATAACGGTATATATACCGTGTTCTACCGCTGGTCATTGCTGCGACAACGACGTCAGAGTAATTGCCGGTATCATAATCATAATCCCAACCGGCAATATGGATATTCTTTTTAAAGTATGGATGTCTTAACAATGTGCCATCGTCCCACCAATCTATACACGAACCATCTTCCACTCTGACTTTTTTCATAAAGAATGCTTCTTTACGCCTGCCGTCAGGAAAACTGTTATAGAATTCAAGTTCGGCGACGATATCGCCCCATCCGGCTCCCGATTCTGGAAATTCGCTCAATACGCTTGCAAAAGTATTGGTCCAGCTACCCGGGGTAGGGTTCAGAAAGACGCCGAAAACGATTTCCTTTATGTAATTACCGGAAGGAGTTTCTGTTATGGTTCGGATATCGGGAGTCAGTTCATAGCCATATACGGCTTCATTGTCAATGATTTCCTTATATTTAGCCGCCGCCTTGTCATAATAAGCAGTTCCTTTCTTCAACGGCCAACCGGCTTGCGTCATCCATACGGATGCCTGTAAAGCTTTTACTGCTCCCTGACCAGGTGCAAGGTTGATACCATTCCTGAAATAGGGGGCTACTGTATGATTTACAGGCAGCATGGCGGCTGCTTTCTCCAGATCAGATTCTATGAGTGAATATGTTTCTTCGACCGATGCCCTGGGTCTTTCATAGTCAATACCCACTTCTGTCACTAAGGGAACTCGCCCCCAAAGTCTCACCAAATCAAAATAACACATTGCCCGCAAATAATAAGCCTGCCCTAAGCGATGTTCTATAAAGGTTCGGTTAATGGTCATATTTTCGGCTTCGTTAATCACCGTATTACATGCCTTGATGGCTTCATAAAATGAACCCCACATCGCATTCAGCGGATCGTTTGCCGAATTAAAATTGAATCTGTCAAATTCAGCATAACGCGCTTTATTGGCGGCGTCTCTCGCAGTAACATCATCGGCGCAAAATATATGGATAAAGCGTTCAAGCGTATTGTGACATGACATAAACCTGTTATATACGCCTGTCATTGCCATATCTAATCCGGCTTCATCCTTGAACAGCATATCGGGTGTTGTTCTACCCTTTGGCTCTTCCGTAAGAAAATTTTCACATGAACTTACGATGAATACCAAAAACAGCAAATAAAAAACTATCTTTTTCATTATTATTATGTTTTTGATTATTTAACTAAAAATTTAGCTTTACCCCAAGTGTAAAGGTACGCGCAAGTGGATATGAAAATCCATCCAGTCCCGCATTGATGTCAGCCCTGTTGTCGCCATAACTGAAGGTTCCTTCGGGGTCTAATCCGGTGTATTTGGTGAACGTAAACACGTTTTGTGCACTTAACGAAATCTTCATGTCACATACCTTAATCAGTGATTTCGGAAGTGTATATCCGATACTTATGTTCTTTATCCTTACATAATTTGCAGTTTCTAAGTATTGAGTCGAAGCAATATGTTGATGAATGGTGCCACTCATCGGATTAGGAACCCTGGTATTCTGATTTTCGGGTGTCCATCTGTCAAACCAGCCTTCTTTGCCTGTAATCCATCGTGCTTCGCTGGTAGGTTCGTTCAACATGAAGCGTGCAAGATTAAGCCTGTCGGCCCCGAATGAGCCTTGAATGAAAACGTTTACGTCTAAATTCTTCCAGGTAAACAGGTTGTTCCACCCAAAAGTAGCATCCGGAAATGCTTTTCCGATAATGCTTCCGTCGTCAACAGCTCTTTCCGCGTAATCGCCGTTAAAATCCTTGAATTTGTTATCACCGGGCTGTTGTCCCCATTTGGCAGCCTCATCGGCCTCATCGGTTCTCCACAATCCCAACCATGTAAAGCCATAGATGGAACCTAATGGTTTTCCTACTTCAACAACAGATGGATTGATCTCCAACGACTGATTGATCGTCCCGAAATGCAACCTTGTCTCACCGCCCAAATCAACCACCTTATTTTTATAATAGGAGAAATTGACCATACTTTCCCACTTCAGGTCCCTGTTTTGGATAATGATACCGGTCAAGTTTAAATCAACGCCTTTGTTTTGAACTTCTCCAAGGTTAACCAAAGCATTACCACCGCCATCATATAAAGGGATAGGTTTTCTTAGTAGCAAATCTTTAGTGTCTTTTTGATACAAGTCAATACCGAGGGTTAATCGGTTATTCAAAAAGCCAATATCTAACCCCAAATCAAATTGATAGGACTTCTCCCACGTCAAATCTCTTGCGGGAGGGTCTCCAACACGATATCCGGTTTGGTTCGTTCCGGTTCCCCAGTCATAATTGGCTCCTGATAATAATCCGAGTGTTGCATAAGTCCCTATGGCCTGATTGCCTGTTACTCCCCAGGTGGCGCGGACTTTCAACATGTCGAACACATTCAGGTTCTTGATAAAATCTTCCTGTGAGGCTACCCACGAAACGCCTGCCGAGGGGAAATTTCCCCATTTGTTGTTAATAAAGGTTGATGTTCCGTCACGCCTGAAAGTCGCTGTTACTAAATAACGGTCTTTGAATGAATAAAAAGCCCGTCCGATAAATGAGGCCATGGAGTTTTCGCTATATTGGTTACTCATAGCATTCATGGTGCCCATGTTCAGGTTCCAATATTTGACCGATTCTGTGATCAAACTACGGATTGAGGCCGACATCGTGCCGCTGGTGTATTTATTAAATTCTGCTACAGCCATAGCGGTTAGCCTGTGGTCACCGGTTTGAAAAGCGTAATTCAACTGATTGATATTGTACAAGGTTAAATTGTCATATCTGGTGTTGGATGCATTAGATTCGGAAGCCGAAGCGCGAAGATTATTTAAGGTTGACGTCATTGAGAAATTGGCTCCCGAATTGTAGGCTGCCGATCCTTGAACATCAAAGGTTAATCCTTTGACAGGCAATTTAAAGGTAAATTTCAGGTTTCCCTGTACAAAATTCGAATTACTATCATCCAGGTCCTGTACCCATCTTCCGTAGCAATTTCGTAAGATACTATTGATGGGGTCGTGCAACCAATTCCCGTTTTCGTCTTTCAAATCCATCGCGGGGCTTGATAAATGCGCATCGGCAATAATAGTTCCATGACCGCCACGTGAACCGTTTTTGGTGGTTTTTCGCATGAAGGCGTTCATGTCAAAATCAATCTTTAGCCAGTCTGTAGCTTCAGCAGTAATATTAGACCGTATGCCATAACGTTTGCTGTCCGATAAAATCAGAATACCTTCCGTATCCATCATATTGGCAGAAACTAAATAACGCAGTTTGGACGTTCCGCCGGAAATATCTAACTTGTGATTTTGAGAATAGGCAGTCCTGAAAATCAGATCTACCCAGTTGGTGCCTGATGTGCCGTTACGAAAAGCGCTGATCTGATTCTGGGTATAAACTTCCCTCCCTTGTGCAAAATTGACGGATTCGGCAAAATCAACCGCGCTTAACATATCATACTTTTTGGCAATTGTTGACCACGAATTAATCGTTTCGAACGTTACCCTCGTTTTACTTTCTGATCCGCGCCGGGTCGTGACCAAAATGACGCCATTTGCTCCGCGTGAACCGTAAATAGCTGTCGAAGAAGCATCCTTCAATATTTCAATGGACTGGATATCGTTGGCGTCGAGATTGTTAAATAGAGTATTATTGGGTATGCCATCTACCACATACAGAGGATCATTGCCTCCATAGATGGAATTGGCTCCTCGGATACGTACCAGTATGCTTTGTTCCGGTGATCCGGAATTAGTAACTACCAAAACACCCGGAACACGTCCACTAATCGCCTGATCTAACCGTGTTATCGGTTGATCCTGAAATTGCCTGTCGCTAACGGAAGCAACTGATCCTGTCAAGTCGGATTTACGTACCGTGCCATAACCGATCACTACCACTTCTTCTAATAGCTGTGAATCTTCTATCAAAATGACATCAATACTTCTCCGGTTGCCCACAGTTATTTCCTGCGTTAAGAAACCTACATAACTAAATACAATGACAGACTGGTTGCCGGAAACCTGAAGGGTGTATTTTCCATCAATACCAGTAATTATACCAGTTGTAGTCCCTTTCACCTGTACATTTACTCCTACCAAAGCGTCGCCTGTTTCATCTGTTACTTTACCCGATACAGTAAAGCTCTGGCTAAAAGTCATTGTGGTACATAATAGTAGCAGAAAGGTCAGCATTGCCGTTACACTTTTCCGCATGATTGTTTGTTTAATTGTAAAAAATTTTCTCATACATAAATATATTAGATTTTTGTAAATAATAAATTGGTCATTGCTAAGTGATGAAATACCATATCCATCATTGATTCCGGGTTTAGTTGTTCTGATGTTCATTCTACATAGGCAAAAAAATTTAATGGTTTAACATATAATTATTTAAGTCTCTTTTGGCATAAATCTGTGTTTGGATAATTGCCACAAATATATATATTATTTTTGAATTAATCAGTAAACAAATAAAATGTATTTTTTACTTAAAAAACACCTTAATTGTTGTTATACGCTGCTAACGCTTCATAAAATGCATCCACATTCGCAAGAGGTGTATGTGGCGGCACATCGCAACCTGATGATAACACAAAATTCCTGTATCCGGCGGTTTGTTCCAACAAGTTCGTTGTTGCCTGCTTAACCTGTTCAGGGGTAAACATTTTAAATATGCCGACAGGGTCGAGATTACCCATAACCAATACGTCTGACGGACATTGATCCAAAGCATAAACCATGTTCATAGCGTTCCCAAAATGATAACATTGTGCGCCTGTATATAACATGGCTTGTGTACAGTGTCCGGTGTTGCCACAGTTGTGTAAAATAACCGAAAAATGGTCGTCTTGCAGTGCGTCAACGATTTGTTTCACATATACGGACGAATATTGCCTGCAATCATCATTCGAAAGAAGTCCGGCTGCAGGTTCTGCAATAATCACACCGTCAACGCCGGAATCTTTCAACGCACGGCAGTAATCGGTGAGAAATGACGTACATTTTTGCAATAATAAATTGACGGTATCCGGTTCAATATAGATCGCCAGCATGATTTCCGTCATATCGAACAGCCTGCCTGCCAACGAATACGGACCGATACATCCTCCAAATACAGGTTTGCCGGTAATACCTGCGGCTGTAAGCTGATTGGCCAGCAAATATTGTGGAACCCTGCCTGCCGAGAGCGGGGGAATAAGTAATTGTTGCACCTCTTCGAAGTTGCTTACCAGACGGTGAACGACGGTGGGTACTGCGTCTTTCGTAAATTTGACGGAACAGCCAAACGCTTCTGCTTCAACCGTTAAATCCATGATTACCGTTGATGCGCCCGACGGATAACGTTCACTCAATACGATGATGGCTTCGGCATGTATTTTCCCATTGGCGACGGCGTCGGGCACTGTCTTTCCAATCATTTCAATACCCGGATGCGTCAAGATGGGAATCGCTATGCGTTCAGGATTGTTGATAACAGCTGTTATCCATTTTTTTATGTTCATTTTCTTTCACTATACCGGCATATCCGGTAAATTCCATCCTTCGCGGTACGTATGTCTGATATATTCTTTGGCCGACTCCAAAGCATTGACTCTTTGATATTTGACATCTGAATTAGGATGTCCGTCTATTACTTTGAATTCGTTGCTCGTAATAATTCTAAATTCTTCGGTTGGAGAGATATTGGTAAAAGCCATATTCGGGCCATCCCATTGAAGAATCTTTCGCACACCTTGAAGACGGACAGCCAGCACACCCAAAAGTACCATTTCATTAAAAGGCCCCGAATAGGCAAAGTTACTTGTCGGCTGTATCCTGTTGGCAGGCGATTCCTTGCAGGCGCGTATCCAGTCCTGTTCGTGGTAGCCGTCAATATAACCGGTAGCACCCGGAATACGGCGTAATGTCTGCGGCACATTGGGTTGACGACCCGAAAGCAACCGTGCATTAAACCCTCCGCAATCGCAATGTAATGTATCTTTCGAGCCTACAAACAAACATCCGCCCAGGCCATCGCGCATCAGATTGGTTCCATCGGGCATTAAATCGGGGCGTTGAGGAAGCAAACCGCCATCATACCAATATACCTTTACCTCAGGCATAGCTAATTTGGGCATATTGTCGCGGGCCGGAAACACAAACTCTACCTTTTCGGATTGGGGAGGCGACTCGGTATTGAATAGTGACGAACTTCCCTGTATTTTAGTGGGATAGCCTAATTTCAATGCCTGGTAGATTGGGTCGAGCACATGACAGGCCATATCGCCGAAAGCGCCGGTGCCGAAATCCCACCATCCGCGCCAGTTCCAGGGCGTGTAGATTTCATGATAGGGACGCATCGGTGCAGGGCCGATAAACAAATCCCAGTCGAGCGTTCGCGGAATCCTCATGGTTTCATTTGGGCGCTGTAAACCTTGCGGCCATAATGGACGATCCGTCCAGGCATGTACTTCGCGTACCTCTCCTATCTCGCCGTTCCATATCCATTCGCACAACTGTCGAACACCGTCGCCCGAATTGGCCTGGTTACCCATCTGTGTAGCCACTTGATATTTGGCCGCCAATCGTGTCAGTAACCGACTTTCGTAGATCGAATGGGTCAACGGTTTCTGACAGTATATATGTTTGCCCATTGTCAAAGCGGTAGCAGTAATGATAGCATGTGTATGGTCGGAAGTAGCAACCATCACTGCATCAATATCTTTCCCCATTTCGTCAAACATAACACGCCAGTCTTTATATTTTTTGGCGTCCGGGAAATCATTAAATACATTAGCCGCATAATGCCAATCTACATCGCACAGGCCAATGATATGCTCGGTATTCATTCCCTGAAGATTGGGACGACCTTTTCCGCCGATCCCTATCCCGGCAATATTGAGCGTGTCACTGGGAACTTTATGCCCCAAACCACTTATCACTGATGACGGCAGAATAGTAATCCCTGCAGCTATCATGGCCGTTTTTTTGATAAATGCGCGTCTTGATCCATTGTTCATTCTATTATAAATTTCTGATCCAAATATTACGGAAAGCAACTTCGGCGCCATGATCCTGCAGTAACAAAGGCATACGGCCATGTGGTGTGTATTCAGGCAAACCTCTATAAGGCGTGTGTCCTGTGAGCGGATAGTTGTTGTGGATCACAATGCCATTCAAAAGTATGGTAGCCATTGCTGGAGAGGCTACACTCCCGTCGCCGCTAAACACTGGCGCTTTCCAAATAATATCATAAACCTGCCATTCTCCGTTTTTGGTATAGGCATTAGTCAAGGGCCCTTTTTGTTTATACAGACTTCCTATCATGCCGTTCACATACAGTTCATTATTGTTTTCTCCTTCGTAGATTTGTACTTCGTACGTGCTTTGGAGAAAAACACCGCTATTGCCGCGTTCTTCGCTACTCAATGGCAGTTTAAATTCAATGTGCAACTGGCAATCGCCAAAATATTCCTTAGATTGTATATCGCCAGTTCCGGGAACAATGTACATCTCCCCATTGACAATTTTCCAGGGCGCAGGGTCAGGTCTATTCCCTCTTTCCACTCTTCTTGCAGATTCCCACTTCGTTAAGTCCTTGCCATCAAATAATATAATAGCATCCGAAGGAGGTCGGACGCCAATTCCGGGTTGTACCTTGGGAGGTACAGAAGAATACCACTCCGTACTGCGGGGGTCCCATTGGCTTGTTGGCATACTTTGTTGTGCATGAGTCAATGTCGCACAAGCACATAATACGAATAACAGTATATTTTTTTTCATAATCGTTTAGAATAATTAATTATTTCTTTCATTTCATTATCTTTACGTTTGGTGTGCATGAATACCCTGATAATTGTTTTTTGTACAAAGATAATTTTTTTCACAACATCTCGGTCTTGAAATCAACTTTTTTGCTAAAAATTTCCTATTTTTGACAACTGATTTATCATAATACTTTTACATACTTTTATACGTTTCATAATGAATAGATTAAAAAACATCTGCTGTATATGCCTATTGGCGTTTCTTGTAATCCCTGCGCATAGTGTAGGTCAAACCGACCGGCCGCTTCGCATAGGTGTGGCCGGTCTTTCACACGGACATTTGGCCGAAGTGACCCGTCGTGTCGAACGGGGGGATTTTATTGTCGTTGGCGCCTCCGATCCTGACAAGCATGTCCGTGAAAATAATGGCCTTCGCCGACGCATTGATGCGTCGCTGTTTTACGAAGACCTTGCTGAGATGCTTGACAAAACAAAACCTGAAGTCGTGATAGCCTACGGCTCGATTTATGATCATTTGAGCGTGGTCGAAGCATGTGCGCCGCGTGGTATTCATGTGATGGTTGAAAAACCTTTGGCTGTCAACAATGAACATGCCGGACGAATGGCAGCATTAGCACGCCAGCACCGGATTCATTTGCTGACGAACTATGAAACAACATGGTACAGCACTAATCACGAAGCCTACCGGTTGATTCAAGCGGATTCGATAGGAAAAATCACACGCATCAACATATACGATGGACATCAGGGTCCTGTCGAAATCCGGTGCAGTGAGGAATTTCTCGCGTGGCTGACCGATCCGGTACTGAACGGTGGAGGCGCTGTGATTGATTTCGGCTGTTACGGAGCCAACCTTGCAACCTGGTTACTGAATGGCGAAAAGCCACTTAGCGTCTATGCCCTCCTTAAACAACAAAAGCCGGACAAGTATCCTAAAGTAGATGATGACGCTTCAATCATGGTTGAATATCCTTCCGCTACCGTTCAAATCATGGGTTCGTGGAATTGGCCTATGGGGCGGAAAGATATGCACATCTACGGGAGTAAAGGTTATATCTATCAGGATACCCCGACCGATATGCGTTTCTTTCATCATAATAAAGAGGAGGCAATGACGCCTTCTCCATTGTCAGCCCCTTACGATGACTCTTTCCGCTACCTTAAAGCGGTGGTTCGCGGAGAAATACAGGTTTTGCCGACCGATCTGTCATCACTCGAAAACAATCTGATGGTAGTCAAAATATTAGACGCAGCCATCCAAAGTGCCAAAACGGGAGTAAAAATCGTTTTGTAGAGACGGAGAATTATCCGTCTCTACTTTTGCCTCTTTCTCAATCTTTTATGTTAGCATCAATAAAAGTCCCCGTCATGTATGTTTATCCATCTGATTCAGTTTTTCGACCCTGCGGCGAAATTCTTCATCGGTAGAAAAGGTAGCACCTAAAAACCGCTCAATCAATTCAAGCGCTATCGAGTGGCCGATTATCTGTGCGCCAAGTGTTATTACCTGTACGTCGTCGTGTTCCACACATTGGTGGGCAGAATAGATGTCGTGGCATACGGCAGCACGGATACCAGGTATCTTATTGCAGGCAATAGCCGCCCCTACTCCTGTTCCGCAAAACATGATGCCGCGTTGGGCTTTTCCGTTCAAAATCTCCGCACAGACCTTTTGGGCAATATCGGGAAAATCCACAGGTGTTTCATCAAAACAACCCATATCAACGATCTCATGTCCCATTTCTTTGATGTTGTTTAAAATCCTTGCCTTGAGCGCATAGCCGGCATGATCGCTTCCAACCGCCAATATCTTGCCATTCATATCCTGTTCTTTGGATATGAACTGCGCCGGACTTTGAACTGTTATAGCTTTTGAGCCGTCACTGTTACAACCGGAAAGGATACTGCCTCCTGCAACACCACCGGCTACCAACATTGAGGCTTGTTCAATAAAACCACGTCTGTTTGTCATCGTTAATTTATTGTACTGTATTGTCCAATTGCCAGCCTAATCTTTCATACAAAGCTCTACGGGTGGCCTTGTCTTCAGATATCATTTTCTTTGCTTGTATGCCTACCTGTTCAGCGACAATTCTTGGCACAACAATGACTCCATCACCATCAGCAACGATAATATCACCCGGGAAAATGGTCACACCTCCGATAGCAACCGGAATATTTTTGGCATCAAACTGGATTCTCGCCTGATCCATTGCTTGAGAGATAAAATGGCTCCAAACCGGTATTTTTTGGTTGATTGTTTCGTCGGTATCCCTGATTCCGGAACCATTGATGACATAACCTCGAGCGCCAGCCAGCAAGCCACGCAACGTATTTTCCGAGCCTAACAGACCAACATTGACGCCACTCATATCAAGCGCAATGAAATCGCCATCTTCTATTTCGTTCATCCAGGGGTATGTAGCAATTCTGTTGTAATACATCCCTTGCCATCTGTTATATTCATCACCTCTTTCCAATGGAGAGGGTCCTACATACGGGAGGTATCGTGCAGTGCGCGCAATCCCGACAACATGGGTCCGGTATAATGGTCGTACAGCCGGATCAACCGAGCCATAATGGTGGTAACCGAACCAGTCCATTCCATCGCGCACATCCGCAACACGGAGGTCCGCATACATTTCCAGAAAATGTTTGTTTTCAGCTTTTCTTTGAGCATCAGGAAGATCCATATACGCCTTCAGTAATTGTTCTGTCAAAGGCACTACCGGTTGGCGTGTTTGTTGCGCCAAAACGGAAAAAGTAGCCGAAAAAACCATCCCCAATATGATTGCTGTTGCAATCATCATCTTTACTTTTGTACATGTCCGATTCATAATAATTTTATTTTTTAAAATGATAATTGAAATATGATAAAAAAACGAATTTCATTCGAATAATTCTTTGATACGGATATTACGGAAGGCAAGTCCGTAACCATGATCCTGTAAACCGATAAAGCCGGGTTCATCGCCTGCATGAAGCATCAATTCGTAGGCTTCGGGTTCTCTTTCTTCATCAATGCTATACGGGCTGAACTTGCTTTTATCTACCAGTGCTTTCCAGACAGGTGTTCCTAATTGATATTCCAAAATACACACATCATTCAGGTAATGGATGACCCGTTTGTTATAAACGATTATTCTTGTTTTGTTCCATGTATCATAAGGATTACAAGGTTGTGGCACAGGGGGTATCATATCATACACTGCGCCGGCCTGGCGATTTCCTCCGACCCCTTCCCATGCATCGGGCATATTCTCGTTGTCTAACAATTGATATTCGGGACTTGAATAATAGATCGGAACCCCTTCAATCTCCTGTGCCATATAAAAAATGCCGCTATTGCCTGCTTTACCTACTTTCCATTCAATCTCTAAGATGAAATTCTTGAACTTCCGGTCGTAAATAAGATCACCTCCATCCATATTCCTCCCTCTCGTTGCAATAAAGGTGATCACACCATCTTTCACCTGCCAGCTTGCAGGGACTTCTTTTTTACAATATCCCCTCCAGCCGTCAAGTGTTTTGCCATCGAACATGGTGATCCATTCCCCGCCTTCAGGGATTCCTTCCGGATAACGGCTTTCTGTTTTTTGTTGCTGACTGCCCGATGCACATGAAAACATGAATAACGAGAGACACACCGCTAAAACACTAATATTTTCTATTTTCATTTTCAGTAGATTAATGATTATAATGCAATATTTTCCCAGCCTTTTCGATAGGCTCTTTTCACAAATTGATTGGCTGCTTCGAAATTGGTGATCCGCATGTTTTCGCCATCCCACAAATAGGTGATATTTCTTCCAGGAAAAGTATAATCTTCCATTTCACCATATACCACATCTGTCCGTTTTCTTGCCTCCCTAATGTTATAACTTCTCAAAATCAGATTTCCCATAAGGACGGCTTCAGTCAAAGGTCCGGCATAGCCTTCGAACGGTGATTCAACCTCTGCTTTGTCATAACCGGCTATACAGGAGTCTATCCATGACCAGTAATGACCTTCATGTTCACCGGGGATCCGTTTATACTTTTCGGGGATATTCACGTCTTTGGCAAACAGCGGTTTTTTGCTTCCGTCATTTGCCCAAAAGCGCGGGTCGGAACCACCCCAGCCGCAGGAAACTTTACCTTTAGAGCCCACAAAAACGGTAGCACCTTCCACATCTCGCGGATCTAAATCACCCATAGCATTGGTTAAATCCACATTCGGATCTACTTCTTCGAACCGTTCGGGCATAATGCCGCCATCCATCCAATGCAGATCTAACATTTTCCCATTTTTCAGCGGAAATTTGTATCTTATCCAACAGGCTACAGGGCCGCTTTCGGGATAATAGGCTTCATTGAAAATACCGTCATATACAGTACTTACGCTGCATGAAATTTCCGTTGGGAAGCCTAATTCAAGTAATTTGAATGGAGGCCCGATGATATGGCATCCCATATCACCCAAAGCGCCGGTACCGAATTGCCACCAGCCGCGCCAGTTAAACGGAACCAGATTATCTATGTAATCCACATATTCGGCCGTTCCTAACCACAAATCCCAGTTGAGTTCTGCAGGAACCGGCGGTTTGTCTGTTGGCCAGGGAATGCCTTGCGGCCACACCGGACGATTTGTCCAGCACCATACTTTGCTGATGTCGCCAATCAATCCTGCTTCAAACCACTCCTTCATCGTTTTCATGCCGTTGCACGAATTGCCCTGATCACCCATCTGGGTAACGACTTTAAACTTTTTGGCCGCCTGCGTCAGGACTCGTGTTTCATAGATGTCGTGCGTTAACGGTTTTTGAAGGTAAACATGTTTGCCCATACGCATGGCATTGAATGCTATTATGGCATGGTTATGATCGGGCGTAGATATACAAACCGCGTCGAAATTTTTCCCTTCTTTATTGTACATCTCCCGCCAGTCGTGATAATACGGCGCTTGCGGATAATTTCTCCGCACTCTGGCAGCCGACCTGTCATCCACATCGCACAGGGCAGCCACAGTCGCATTCTTTTTGGGCGTCCTCATCAGCGAAGAGAGATCGGACGACCCCATGCCGCCGCATCCTACTTTGGCGATATAAAGTGTGTCGCTGGGCGCAACATGTCCTAATCCCGATACGGTGAAATTCGGGAGTATGGTGAGGGTTGCTGCACCGGCAGCAGCCCTCCCGATAAACGCTCTCCGTGAAATAACCGGAGATAATGGTTGATGATTATTCATATAAATTTGTTTGCTTAACAGAAGAAATCTACTTTTCAAAACGAAGGATATCCCGGATTTTGTACCAGATTATTATTTCTTCTCCACGCATCGAGTGGGATAGGAAGTAATTTCCGGTAATCTTCTGTCACATAAGGTTTCCATTCATTGGGATTGGTAAATGTGCCGAAACGTATCATGTCCTGACGGGCTCCAAATTCAAACGCTAATTCAAAACGACGTTCATTTTTTATATCTTCAAGCGTTACAGAGCTGTAGTTATGGTCGGCATTCCCAAAGCCGCGTTCACGGATGATATTTACCAGTTCGGTAGCTTCTCCGATATCTTTACCCAACCTTACAAGCGCTTCGGCTTTCATCAGATACACATCAGCAAGTCTGAAAATATGCACGTCATTTTCCATGCAGGTATTCTTCATTCCTTTTTCAAATTCCCATTTTTTGACGCGTGCTCCGTCTTCCTGATACACTTCGAACCATCCTGCCGGATAATCCTTACCCGTTCCACCTTCTGTTCCCGGCACCATATTGTATTCAATATGATGTATCAACGGGTCGCCCTGGTCGGTCTGTAATATCTCGCCATTTGCAGGATCAATCATCGGGCCGATTAGAAAAGTGGCTTCTTTGCGTCTGTCTGCATCGTCGAACGACATGACAAAAGGGGTTCGTGCACTGCATCCGTTCCATGTACCTCCTTCAAAACCAAGCGCAATCGGATCATTGTAATGAAGGGTTATATAATGGATAAAATTACCCCATTCCTCGGCGCTGTAACAGGCAGAAAGTATAGCTTCACGCGACACTTCGTTATGGACGGCAAAATTAATTTTCCAGTCTGGCTCAATGATATAATCTAATTCCATAACCTGATTACAAGCATCCACAACACCTTGCCAATTAGCTGTTCCGGTCCATATTTCGGCATTCAGGTACATTTTGGCAAGCAGGGTGAGTGCCGCTCCTTTTGTAAATTTCCCATAACTCTGGTCATTTACATCTTCACGAAGGGCAGGAATGATGTCTAACAATTCACTGACTACAAAATCATAGACTTCTTTTCTTGATTTGGTAGTCGGCATGCTGGTATCTGAAAAATCGGTCACAATGGGCACATTGCCGAAGAAATCTACTAATAGATAATACCAGTACGCTCTTAGTCCGCGTAGTTCGCCAATGACACGATTCTTCACCTCAGGCGTCATTGCCGTATGAGGTTCTAATAAACTAATGATAGCATTGATATTAGTAATGCCCGACATAGATGAATCCCACAGGTGAAACAAAATCCCGTTTACGCTATTCCATGAGTGTTGAGCCACTTCCATATATTGACCTCCATCCCACCAGTCGCCGCCAATTCGGGTAGGGATAATCATTGCATCGGCTGATGTGTTATCCCATACCCACAAAGCGTCATCGCCGATGACTGCCTTTAACGTACTGTATGAAGGCCCTACAATGGATACCAACTCTTCATACGTGGTGCCAAATTTATCGAAAGGTAGTTTATCATACACTGTTTCGTCCAAATTAGTACATGTCGTGCATATTACTTGTACTAAAACAATAAAAAATACTATTTTTTTCATTTTTGTAATTTTTTAGATTTAAAAATTTATGTTCAAGCCAACAGAAAAAGTCCGTGCTTTAGGATAGAACTCAAGGGGTTCTACTCCCGGAGCCAACCCGTCGCTTGTTCCGAGAGGCAACTCGGGATCAACGCCTTTATACTTAGTAATCACAAAAAGGTTCTGTGCCGTAGCATATACCCTGATACCACCTAATAGTGAGGGGAAGGAATAACCGAGCGACATATTGTCGAGACGCATATACGAACCTTTTTCAATGTAAAAATCAGAATATCTGGGCGTTACTTTCAATGTTGAGGTCAGCGGATCGTTAAGTGCATTTGCGCCGGGCATGTATCCTGCTTGGGCATACGCCATGCGGGGGGCATTTAACACATCGCCGCCATAATCACCTCTCAGGAAAAACGAAAAATCAATGTTTTTATAGCGGAATTCATTGTTAATCCCATAAATGAATTGGGGTTGCGCATTGCCGATATAATCATAATCACCTGGTTCGGAAATCTGTCCATCGCCATCTTTATCAACAAATATATATCTTCCGTTTTCATCTAAACCTGAACACACAAGACCATAAAACTGTCCGATAGGCCTACCTTCTTCGAGAACATGTGTCGTGACATTAGAAGCACCTCTCCACCATACGCTTCCTACAAAGACCCGATCGGTGGTATAAATATCGTTAGATAGTTTAGTCACCTTGTTTTTATTATGGGCAAAGTTCAACGAAATGTTCCATGAGAAATCGTGAGTTCTCACAGGATTTGCATTTAAGGTCAATTCTACGCCAGTATTCGTCATATCGCCTACATTGGCCATCATGTCGCCATAAATATAAGGGGGGGTGGGCACATTATATTTATAAAGCATATCGGAGGTTTTTTTATTATACCATTCGATACGCCCGCTGATACGATCTTTTACCAAGCCAAAATCAAGACCTATGTTCAACATGGCGGTTTGCTCCCATCGAAGATCCGGATTGGCGTTTTGACTGATGCCATATCCCGAGTGCCAGGCGTTGTTGTCCCAATAAATACCTTGTGAGCCATACAACAGAAGGGTATTATAAGGCTCCAGGCCGGTTTGATTTCCCATTACACCATACCCAACGCTCAGTTTCAAGTCACTAAAAAGTTGATTGCCTGACAAAAAATCTTCTTCAGAGATATTCCAGGCAGCCGATACCGACGGAAAAGTACCCCATTTATGATTGACGCCGAATTTGGATGAACCATCTCTGCGTACCATAGCGGTAAGAGAGTATTTACCCATGAAACTGTAATTAGCGCGTCCGTAAAAAGAAATAAGCTTACTTGAATTTTTTGCTGATTTGACATCACCCTTTCGCAAACCTTCTCCCGAACTAAGGTCGCTGGATCCCATTAAATCGGTAATGAACGTGCGGTTTTGTGCATCATGGGAAGCGTAATTATTTTGTTCGTAGGAATAACCGGCTAAAAGGTTCAATTTATGATGGCCGAATTGTTTGTTGTAAGTATTGGTCCATTCTAAAAGTTCCTTATTATTCTGTCTGAAATATCGTCTGGCTGATCCTCCGTCATTACGGCCTGCTTCCGAATTTTTACTGTTATATTCGCTGTAATCATTCGCATCACGGCTTTTTGTTGCAAAAATCTTTGTATCTAACCCTTCAATGATGGTAAAGGTAGCGGCAGCAGTCAGATAAGCATTAACGATACTGTTTTCGCGGGAATTTTCAACCTGGTTACGGACTGGATTTCCCTGATCATAATTGCGTGAATCGTGCCATGTGCCATCTGCATTTTTGACCGGGCGTACCGGCGACATATTGTAGGCAAGCACAAAATTACGCATATACGCCGGTTGCGAATTGCTGATCGTTGAAACAGCCGTTATATCTACTTTTAAGCGATTGTCAAGCGCATACTGCGTAAACTGAAGACGGACATTATACCGTTCCATCCAATTGTCACGCGTCAATCCGTCACGTTGCATATAAGCAATAGAGCCACGATAGTTGTGATTTGCACCCCCTCCGGAAAGAGATAAATTATGATCTTGCTGTATCGCGCTCCTGGTGATTTCCTTGAACCAGTCGGTATTGCCTCCATAATCAAGGCTGGAGGGGTCATAACCTGGAATACCTGATGCATAAGCGCGCCATTGTTTAGCTGAGAATAAATTGGGTTTGTTAGCTAAACTGGCCACCCCTACTGCACCGGTGTAATTGATGGTCGGCTTGGCAGCAAAACCTCGTTTAGTGGTCACCAAAATAACCCCGCCTGCTGCACGCGAACCATAAATAGCTGCCGCTGAAGCATCTTTTAAGACGGAAATAGACTCAATATCCTGCGGTGAAACTGTTGAAATATTGGCGCCGGGAATATCATCAATCACATAAAAAGGTCCTTGGTCGTTAATCAATGTGGTCACGCCGCGAAGCCGGATAGCTGCATTGGAAGTCACATCACCGGAACCCTGATTGATCTGCAAACCAGCTACTTTACCTTGCAGCAAATCGGTTGCCGTTCGCTGAAAACCCTGATTGAAATCCTTTGAAGTCACGTTGGTAACCGAACCGGTGATCTCTTTTCGAGTCATTGTGCCATATCCAACTACGACAACTTCTTCCAGATTTTGCAAATTTTCCCGCATAACTACATCAATTATCTGTTGATTGCCTACCGGGATTTCCTGCGACAAAAAACCTATATAACTGAATACCAGTACAGATTGGCTTCCTGGTACCTGAAGGGAGTATTTCCCATCAATGCCCGTGATCACACCATTTGTAGTACCTTTTACCAACACATTAACTCCCGGTAACGGATCGCCGGTATCGTCTTTCACTGTACCTGCAACAGTAATAGCCTGTTGAGCAGGCAGTTGGATATTATGTGTGTTTTCCGTCTCCTCCGTTCCTGATGTTAACACAATTGTTTTATTTCCATTGGCAGCCGGACAATTCAAAACTGCCATGAACAATAACATGTACACCAAAACGACTCTTGTTGTTTGTGTAACAATTTTTCGATCATTAAATTTGTCTTTCTTTAAAATTTTCATAAATTCAGTTTGTTTATTTATTAATTACAAGGATAACTCTTTTTCAAGCATGGCATAAATTGATGCTTTCTCAATTTATCCTACTCATTTTTTATTTACCGGATTGTTTCATACGTGTTATTTTTAAAATGTTAAACAATGAGTGATTTATTGTGATTTTTTCTTTTCTTTCCTAAATAATTTGACAAATTATTCTGTAGGTTTATAAATGCCTCCTGGAAAGGCTTTGATATGTCCGGCTAATTCAAGTTCAAAAAGCATGGAGGAGAGTTGATGGATGGGAATATCCATCAACACAGCCAGTTCGTTGATATGAAATTCGCCTTTCTCGGCAAGAAGTGATATAATGGGATGGTCGGGTTTGTTATCAAATTTGATATCCATTTGTTTGGGTCTCTTTTTCCCTGCGTCCCAACAAAGCGCTGTTACTAAATCATTTGCGGATGTGATAAGGCCGGCTTTGCTCATTTGAACCAGCCGGTTGCATCCTTTCGAATATTTGTCAGCCACACGTCCCGGAAATGCGTACACATCGCGTCCATACGAAAAAGCGATATCGGCAGTGACTAAAGCGCCTCCTTTTTCAGCCGATTCCACGACAATGGTTGCATCGGTCAATCCGGCAATGAGCCGGTTTCGTTGCAGGAAATTTTCACGATCGGGATTTGTTTCGCTCATAAACTCAGTCAATAATCCGCCTTTGTGAAGCATTTCAACGGCAGCACTCCTGTGTATGGAAGGATAAATACGGTCCAGACCGTGAGCAAGTACCCCGACAGTTTGTGTTTCATACTTCAATGCACAACGATGAGCGTAAATATCAATTCCATAAGCCAAACCACTGACAATCAAAACATCCGGAAAATCTTTCGCTAAGTCTTTTATCAATGAATCAGTCAGACTACGTCCGTATTCAGTCGCTTTACGTGTGCCTACGATACTGATGATATGTGAAGCATTTAAGTCGGCAATCCCTTTGAAATAGAATACAACAGGTGCATCCTGACATTCGCGTAATCGCACCGGATAATTATCATCGGTGATGGAATAGACAGAAATTTTGTTTTTTTCGATAAACGAAAATTCCTTTTCGGCACGTTTCAAGACAGTAGTTTCCGACTCCCTTATATTTTTTGCAATATATTCGCCGATTCCTGGAACTTGTTCCAGTAAATGTTTCTTTTCTGTAAAAACAGCTTTGGCACTGCCAAAATATTCGACTAAATGACGAGCCGAAACATTGCCAACGCCTTTGATCAAGGTTAGTCCCAATAAATATATATGCTCTTCATTTATCATAAAAAAAACCTTAAATCTTTAAAT
>JGI24705J35276_12238383_pt1 | contig 20608 bp, 15 predicted proteins | sample TergutNt197P4_FD_35276 | JGI IMG/M metagenome (IMG submission 35276) | reverse complement strand
CCCCGCCGAGCCTGCTTGGCTCGGCAGGCCAACAAAGAGAAAGCCTTATTCAGCGGCGAGCGCCAACAACGTCTTCGGATTCGCGGCCGAGATCATGAAATCGTGGACGCGCGGCACGATTTCCGATCTGAAGCGCTTGCCGTTGAATACGCCATAGTGCCCGACGCCGGCCTGTACGTAGTGCACACGCCGATGATTGGGGATCGAACCGCATAGTACATGCGTAGCCTCGGTCTGACCGAGACCGGAAATGTCGTCCTTCTCGCCCTCCACAGTCATCAGCGCTACGCGCCTGATCTTGGAGGGGTCGACCAATTGGCCGCGATGGGTCATCTCGCCCTTGGGCAGCGCATGTTTCACGAACACGGTGTCAACCGTCTGCAGATAAAACTCCGCGGTCAGGTCCATCACAGCGAGATATTCGTCGTAGAAGTCGCTGTGCTTCTCGACCTTGTCGCCGTCACCCTTCACCAGATTCGCAAACAAACGCTTATGGGCGTCCATGTGCCGGTCAAGATTCATGCTGATGAAGCCATTGAGCTGCAAGAAGCCTGGATAAACATCGCGCATCATGCCCGGATGCGGGAACGGAACCCTGGTGATGACGTGGCTGCGGAACCAATCGATGCCGCGCTCCTCAGCCAGCTTGTTGACTGCAGTGGGACCACGGCGGGTGTCGATCGGGCCGCCCATCAACGTCATCGAGAGCGGGACGAATGGATCGCGGCGCTCTTCCATGATCGAGACCGCTGCCAGCACGGGCACAGCCGGCTGGCAGACCGCCATCACGTGCAAGTTGCCGCCAAGCACGTGCAGCATGTCGATGACGTAGTCAATGTAATCGTCGAGGTCGAAACGACCTTCGGTGAGCGGCACCATGCGCGCGTCGGCCCAGTCCGATATGTAGACATCATGGGCAGGCAGGAGGGCTTCCACCGTGCCACGCAGCAGCGTTGCGTAATGGCCTGACATCGGCGCGACAATCAGGACGCGCGGCTGTGGGGTGCTCACGGGGTGAGTGAACTTGCGGTCGAAATGCAGAAGCCGGCAGAACGGCTTTTCCCACACCGAATGGACTTCAACGGGAACGCTGATGCCGTCTACCTCCGTTTCGTTGAGGCCCCATTCCGGCTTGCCGTAGCGGCGGGTGGTGCGCTCAAACAATTCACATGCCGCGGCGACGGACTTACCGAGCTGGCTGTGCGAGAAAGGGTTCAGCGGGTTCTGGAACAGGATCTTAGTGGCATCCGTCACGGCTCGCGCAGGGTTCAGCGCCGCGTGTGCCATTTCGTACATCCAGTAGAGCGGCGTCGTTAGCGCGGGGCCGCCTTCGGCTGCTAAGGGCGGTGCACCGCCAAACTCACCAATGGGCATTATGGTTGTTCCTCTTGCATTGCAGCATACTGTCGAATGCGCAATATTGCGTCAATGTGTCAATTCGTATTTCTACGTAGCGGATACGCGGAAATTCCACAAATTCGCGGTGAATTGGTTGGCTGTCATTCGCCACCGGCAAGCAGGGATCCGTTCCTTTTTGCACTACGCAGAAGGGCCAGGAATGCCCCAAAAGATGCCGCCAACAGCCCCATATTGATCAGCAGCGCGTCGACCATCAGATCGGTCCTGAAGGCCCCCTCGATCAGGAGCGCCCGCATCCCCTCGAAGACGTAGGTCGGCGGCAGCGTCCAGGCGACATGCTGCAGCCAATAGGGAAGGACACTGACGGGATAATAGACGCAGGCGAGCGGCATGACGGCAAACATCAGCGTCCAGACGATGCTTTCAGCGCCAAGTCCGTTGCGCAGCACCAGCCCCGAAACGAAAATCCCGACCGCCCAGCTCATTAAAATCAGATTACAGAAAAAGGCGATCAGGGGCAGACCGAGACTATAGAAATTGAAGTCAAAGAAGAACATCGCGAGCAGCGTCATCGGAACGATGCCGATCGCAAGCCTGATCAGGCTCATGATCGTCAGCGCGAGCAGGAACTCGATCGGCTTGAGCGGGCTCATCATCAGGTTGCCGAGATTGCGCGCCCACATTTCCTCAAGGAACGAAATCGAGAAGCCGAGCTGGCCGCGGAACAGGATGTCCCAGAGGATGACGGCGCCGATCAGCGTGCCGCCGGCGCGGGCGAAGAACCCGGCTTTCTCGGCGATATAGACCTGCAGGAACCCCCAGGTAATGATCTGCAACGCCGGCCAATACACAAGTTCCAGCAGCCTGGGCCAGGACGAGAGCAACAGATACCAATAGCGCAGGATCATCGCGCCGATGCGCCTGCCCGAAATGCCTCCGTGCCAGGCAAGTTCGTTCATCGCGCCGCCTCCAGAACACGACCGCGCGCGACATCGAGAAACACCTCCTCCAGAGTATCACGACTGTACCTCGCCATGATGGCCTCAGGGCTATCGTCGTCCTCGATGCGGCCGCGTTTCATGATGATGACCCGGTCGCATAACCGCTCGACCTCGAGCATGTTGTGAGAAGCAAGCAGGATGGTGGCGTTGCGGACCTTTCGGTAGTTCTCCAGATGGCCCCGCACCCAGTCGGCGGTGTCGGGATCGAGCGAGGCGGTCGGCTCATCCAGCAGCAACAGTTCAGGCTCGTTAATCAAGGCCTTGGCGAGCGCGACACGCGTCTTTTGGCCGGCAGAAAGCTTGCCGTTCGGCCGGTCGAGGAATTCCTCGAGGTCGAGATCGGCGGCAAGCCGGCCAATCCGCTCGCGGAGATTCTTCACCGCGTAGAGCTTGCCAAAAATCGTAAGATTTTGCCGCACCGTGAGCCGCATCGGCATGTCGACATAGGGGCTCTCGAAGTTCATCCGGCCGAGGACTTCCGCGCTTTCCTCCGGCATCGGATGGCCGAGCACGGACACGCGGCCTGATGTCGGCAGCACCAGTCCCATGATCATGGCGATCGTGGTGGTCTTGCCAGCACCGTTACCGCCGAGCAGACCGGTGATGCTGCCCCGGCTGATCGAGAACGATATGTCGTTCACCGCGAGGGTCTTCTTGTAGACCTTGACGAGATGATCAACCTCGATCGCCGCGGATTCGACCGGATCCGCTACGACACTATGTCCCGAAGTATTGTCACTGTCCATCATACCGGGGTGTCACCGACCATCGTCGCGGCGCCAAAATGGAAAGGGCAAACGTAGCAGTGAAAACGCCAGCAATGTAAGCCGGATCGGCACTTGACAAGCTTTTCTTGTTGACCAGCAATTCGGAAAATTGCTGCACACTTCCGGATCAATGCTCTAAACTCGCTGGAATGACCGACATCATTTCCGATTTTCGCCATCCACAGCACCATGTCCACCTGGACACTATCCTGCGGCTGCGCTGGCTCGCGGTGCTCGGCCAGCTCGCGGCCATCTTCGTCGTGGCACAGGGGCTGGAATTCGACATTCCCCTCGTACCCTGCGTCAGCATCATTGGATTTTCCGCCCTGCTCAATCTCGTATTGCAGATGCTGGTCAACCCGATGCGGCGGCTGGAGCCCATCCACGTGGCTGCGCTTCTGGCGCTCAATATCGTGGAGCTTGCGGGGCTTTTGTTCTTGACCGGCGGTCTGCAGAATCCGTTTTCGTTTCTGTTCCTTGCACCAGTCCTGATTGCCGCGACCGCCCTGCCGGTACGGCTGACCGTCGGGCTCGGCCTGCTTGCGGTAGTTTGCACATCGATTCTCTTTTTCTTTCACCTGCCGTTACCCTGGAACAGCGACGAGCCACTGGTCTTGCCGCCGACCTATATGGTCGGGGTCTGGCTTTCGATCGTGCTCGCGACCGGCGTTACCAGTCTGTACTCCTTTCAGGTGGCCGAGGAGGCCCGCAAACTATCTGACGCGCTCGCCGCCACCGAACTCGTGCTCGCGCGCGAACAGCACCTGACCCAGCTCGACGGCTTGGCCGCGGCCGCCGCCCATGAACTCGGCACACCGCTATCGACGATCTTTCTCATCTCACGCGAATTGGAGAAGACAGTCAAGGACGGCCCGCTCACCGCCGACCTCAAGACCTTGCGCGAACAAGCACAGCGCTGCCGTGACATTCTCGGCAAGATCGCGCAGCTCTCCTCGACAGGCGCGCCATTTGATCAAATGAAACTATCCGAACTGATTGAGGAAGTGGTTGCACCACACCGCGATTTCGGCGTAGCGATCAACGTGCGCATCGCGCTGGCCGCAACCAAAGAACCGGTCGGGTCGCGCAATCCGGCCATCCTCTACGGTGTCGGGAACATCGTGGAAAATGCCGTCGATTTCGCCCGCGCCACCGTGGAGGTTAATGCCTGGTGGAATGACGAGACGGTCGAGATCGTGATCTCTGACGACGGGCCGGGCTTCGCACCCGACATCCTGAAGCGAATCGGCGAGCCCTATCTGTCGCGACGGCGCACTTTGGATGATGCCCAAAGCGAGCGGCAGGGTCTCGGGCTCGGCGTGTTCATCGCGCGCACCCTTCTGGAACGCACGGGAGCCAAGGTCTCGTTCACCAACCGGATCTTCCCGGATCACGGCGCGGTGGTGCAGATCGTCTGGCCGCGGCGGCGCTTCGAGACGGCCGAAATGGCGACCGAACCGGCCTCCTAAGCATCGCGTTCTCGGTCGCTTCGGAAATCCTCCACCTTTTGCGCCGGACCAGCCTTCCGGGGACTGGACTTTGACTGGAGGCGCGACCTTGCGCCGCAGGGCGAGCAATGTGGACCGGCGGCGGCACTTGGCAGAACCGCATTGCAGCGTCATATGTTAAATTGTGGAAACAGGAGCGACGCCCTTGGCCATCGCAGAATTAAATGAACACCCCGACCGCTCGCTGCTGATCGTGGAGGACGACAAGCCGTTTCTGGAGCGGCTGTCACGCGCCATGGAGACGCGCGGTTTTACCGTCACCTCCTGTGATACCGTGTCTGACGGACTGACACAGATCGACAAGGCGGCACCCGCCTTCGCCGTGGTCGACTTACGGCTCGGCGACGGCAACGGCCTTGACGTGGTGTCCGCACTGAAGAAGAAGCGGCCCGAGGCTCGTGCGATCGTGCTCACCGGGTACGGCAATATCGCCACCGCCGTTACTGCGGTGAAGATGGGCGCGGTGGACTATCTGTCCAAGCCCGCCGATGCTGATGACGTTGTCGCCGCGCTGCTGTCGACCGGCACCGAGAAATCGGAACTGCCGCAAAACCCGATGTCGGCCGACCGTATCCGCTGGGAGCATATCCAACGCATCTACGAAATGTGCAACCGCAACGTCTCGGAGACAGCGCGCCGCCTGAACATGCACCGCCGCACCTTGCAGCGCATTCTCGCCAAGCGAGCCCCGCGGTAGAACGCGAGCCGTCGGATATTTCTGCGTTCAGACTCTCAAGGCCTTGATTTTCGTCAAGAGAGCGGGTGTCTGTGTATTCTGGACCAGCAGTTGATTTCTTCAACGATTTAGAACCACGGGAGGAGTTTGGACACATGATGTCTTCTTTGGTGATGCCGCCGCTTTTGCGCTCAAAGATCATGTCGGCGGATGATGCGGCCGCGCTGATCGCCCCCGGCGCCAATATTGGGATGAGCGGCTTTACCGGCTCTGGATATCCGAAAGCCGTTCCTCTTGCACTGGCCCGCCGGATGGAGGCCGCTCACGCCCGGGGCGAGCCGCTCAAGGTCAGCGTGTGGACCGGAGCCTCCACCGCTCCGGAACTGGATGGCGCCCTTGCCAAAGTGAACGGCATCGAGTTGCGGCTGCCCTACCAGTCCGACCCCACGACGCGGAGTCGCATCAACGCGGGCACGATGGAATACATCGACATCCACCTCAGCCACGTGGCGCAGCACGTCTGGTTCGGCTTCCTTGGTCACCTCAATGTCGCTGTCGTGGAGATCGCTGGCATTCTTCCTGACGGCAGCCTTATTCCAACAACATCGATCGGCAACAACAAGACTTGGCTGGACCAGGCCGATCAGATCATCCTCGAAGTAAACTCATGGATGAACCCGGCGCTTCTGGGTATGCACGACATCTATTACAATACCAAGTTGCCCCCGAACCGCCTGCCGATTCCGATCCTGGCCCCCGGCGACCGGATTGGTGAAACCACTTTCCGCTGCGATCCCGACAAGGTGATCGCGATCGTGGAGACGGACGCGCCGGATCGCAGCACGGTTTTCAAGGCGCCCGACCAGAACTCAAAAGCTATCGCCGGACACATCCTGGACTTCCTCGGCCACGAGGTACAACGCGGCAGGCTGCCTGCGTCGCTACTGCCTGTTCAGTCGGGGGTCGGCAACATCGCCAATGCCGTGATGGCCGGACTCGCCGATGGCCCCTTTGCCGAGTTGACGGCCTACACCGAGGTCCTGCAGGACGGTATGCTGGATTTGATCCGCTCGGGCCGCATGCAATTGGCCTCCGCGACCGCATTGTCGCTCTCGCCCACGATGGCGCTTGAATTCAACAGCAACATCGAAACGATGAAGAAGCACATCGTGCTGCGGCCGCAGGAAATCTCCAACCACCCCGAGGTCATCCGCCGTCTCGGCGTGATCGCGATGAATGGCCTGATCGAAGCCGACATCTATGGCAACGTGAACTCGACCCATATCCGCGGCACCTCGATCATGAACGGCATCGGCGGCTCCGGCGACTTCGCGAGAAATGCCTATCTCTCGATCTTCATGACACCCTCGACCGCGAAAGACGGCTCGATTTCATGCATAGTTCCGATGGTAACGCATGTCGATCACACCGAGCACGACGTCCAGATTCTGGTCAGTGAGCAAGGGCTCGCGGATCTGCGCGGCCTGTCGCCCAAGCAACGCGCCAAAGTCATAATCGAGAAGGCGGCACATCCGTCGTTCCGGCCAGCTCTGACCGACTATTTCGAGCGCGCTTGCCGGCTGCCTGGCAAACATACACCACATCTGCTCGATGAGGCGTTTCAAGTGCTCCGCCCAACCTGAAGCGCGCGTCCGCTGGAACACCAGTAGCTAACTAGAACCCCGAATGCCCCTGCGGATCGACCAGCCGGTTGATGCGCTGGGCTGCGGCCATGGCGAAGCGTACCGTCATCTGCTTGCGGGTCGGCGCGGACAACCGATGTTCCGGCGCCTCGCACTGCAGATGCGCGCCATAGGCGTCGGCCACGATCAGGCCGGTCTCCTTCGGAAAGATCTCGCAGGGCAAATCCTGCGTGAAAGCAAAGAACAACCGGTCGCAATGGGCGCGGTATTCGTGCCATTTCTGATCGGCGCGCAGGTCTTCGACCGACGACTTGATCTCAACTATCCAGATCTCGCCGCGCTCGTTCAGCGCAACGAGATCGGCGCGGCGGCCGGAGGGCAGCGGCAACTCGCTGATGCAGGAAAACCCGAGCGAGCGCAACAGACGCGCGGTGCCACGCGCGATCGCCACCGCCGTCTCCGATTGACGGCGGTCCAGCGGCACAAGGCTGACGTGGCGGTCGGACGACTCCATTGCCGGAGAGTTTAGCCGATCCCATGACGCTCGCCCAGCTTCGAAGAGGATCATGCGAAGAACCAAAAAAGTTATCGACATCATCGAACCTTTTGGGCGTTCCTGCCGACAGATCAGTGCTGGGGATTTCAGCGCCCAGAGTTTAAGAGCAACGCCACCGAGCGAAGATACTCCGCTTGGTGGCGTCGTTCATGTGCCGGTCCTCGCGAGCAGGCCCCATGAATATTCAGACCCCAAAGCCGGATATGCCGGTCGTTCGCGTGAGATCTACGATTGACGGCGATCCGGCAGCGGCACAGCGGCGCTGGCCCAGCTTCGATGGTTGAGGATCCCGCAAAGAACCAAAAACGTTATCGACATCATCGAACCTTTTGGGCGCTCCTGCCGACAGATCAGTGCTGGGGATTTCAGCGCCCAGAGTTTAAGAGCAACGCCACCAAGCGAAGATACTCCGCTTGGTGGCGTCGTTCGTGTGCCGGCTCTCGCGAGCAGGCCCCATGAATATTCAGAACCCAAACCGGATATGCCGGTCGTTCGCGAGAGATCGGCCAGCCGTGCGGCCGGACGACTCCATTGCCGACGGTTTAGCCGGTCCCGTGGCGGTTGAGGATTACGGCCCGCTTTTCGCCAGCGCGACGATCACGCCCTCGTTGCCGCGCAAATCCAACGCGCCCTTCAGTTTTTCTCCCCCACGATCGAGGAAGGTGGAGAGCAGGATTTCACCGTCGGACAGGAGCCCACTAGTCGTGATTTCGACGGGATCCGGACCTAGATTCAACGCCACCATCACTGACTGGCCGTCGGCTTCGCGGCGATAGAGCAGCAGGTCTCCCTGTGCCGCAACCGGGATGTAGCTCCCGGTGACCAGGGGCGGCCATTCCTTCCGAAACCTGATCAGGCTCTTGTACAGATTGAGAATCGAGAGCTTGTCGGCTTCAAGATTGACCTCGTTCTCGTGCGCGGAATCACGCGCCAACGGCAACCAGGGCGTCACGCGAGAAAAGCCGGCATGGTCGGTGGCGTCCCATTGCATTGGCGTTCGGCAGCCGTCACGACCGACGCCGATCCCGGGCACGTTCTTCTCGAAGGGATCGCGCACTGCCTCCGGCGAAATCGCGACCTGATGCATGCCGATCTCGTCGCCATAATAGAGCGTCGGGGTGCCGCGCAATGTGAGCAACAGCATCGCGGCAACCCGCGCCTGCTCGGGCCCGACCCGACTCGCAATGCGGGGACGATCGTGGTTACCGAGCACCCAGTTCGGCCAAGCTCTCGCCGGCAGGGCCTTCTCGTAATCCTTGATGATGCGCTCAATCGAACGGGCGCTCCACAGCGTCGATAGCAACGCAAAATTGAACGGCATTTGCGCGCCGGCGAGGTCATTGCCGTAATCGGCCATCAAGCGGTGCAGCGGCAGATAGATCTCGCCGATCAAGATACGCGAGCCGAAAGCATCGGTGACGCGCCGCATCTCCGCAATCACGTCATGCACTTCCGGCTGATCGGTCGAATATTGCGTCAGGAAGGCTTCGTGCGGCGGCCGGCCCTCGACATAATGTGGGTTCGGCGGGTTGTCGCGGAATTCGGCATCCTTGATCAGGTGCCAGATTACATCGACACGGAAGCCATCGACACCTTTGGCCAGCCAGAACCGCATCACATTATAGATCGCCTCGCGTACTTGCGGATTGCGCCAGTTGAGGTCCGGCTGCTGAGCAAGGAACGCGTGGTAGTAGTACTGGCCGGTCACTTCGTCATAGGCCCAGGCACTGCCGCCGAATTCCGAGAGCCAATTGTTCGGAACGCCACCGTCCGGCCCGGGATCGTGCCAGATGTACCAGCCGCGTTTCGGGTTGTCGCGCGAAGCGCGACTTTCGATGAACCACGGGTGCTGATCGGAGGTGTGGTTCGGCACCAGATCGAGAATAATCCTTAGACCGCTGTCATGCGCTACGCGGACCAGCGCATCGAAATGCTCCATCGTACCGAACAGGGGGTCAATCCCGGCGTAGTCGCAGATATCATAGCCAAAATCGGCCATCGGCGAAGGATAGACCGGCGAGAGCCAGATAGCGTCGACACCCAAATCCTTCAAATAGGGCAAACGCTGGATGACGCCGGCAAGGTCACCGACCCCGTCGTCATTGGTGTCCTGAAAGGAACGCGGGTAGATTTCGTAGAAAATGCCATGCCGCCACCAGTTTTCGTCATTCTGATCCATAATGCCATGCTTACCTGTTGGGTCCGGTCGCGCAGAACGCAACGCGGAACGGGCCTGTCGGTTCAGACCATCAGCGTTCTCTGACAATGGTATGGCAAAGGGGTCGGCTGTTTCGCGGCGCAAACAGGAATCTTTCGCTTGGCGCGGTGCAAAAAATAAGCATGTTATCCCCTATGACACAGCAAACCGAGACTCCGGCGAAGGCGGGCGCGATCATCGTCCCCGTCACGCCATTCGAGCAGAACTGCACCATCATCTGGGACGAGCCCAGCAAACGCGCCATCGTGATCGATCCCGGTGGCGACGTGCCGAAGATTCTGGCTGCGATCCAGCAGACCGGCGTCACGGTCGAGAAGATCCTGCTGACCCACGGCCATGTCGACCATGTTGGCGGAGCGCCGGAGCTACGCGACGCGCTGAAAGTGCCGATCGAGGGACCGCATATCGGGGACAAATTCCTGCTGGACACTGTGGTTTCAAGCGGGGCACGCTTCGGCATGACGGGTTTGCGCGATTTCGCGCCCGACCGCTGGCTCGAGGACGGCGACACGATCTCGATCGGCGAGCTCAAGTTCGACATCCTGCACTGCCCCGGCCATTCGCCCGGCAGCGTGGTGTTCTTCAACAAGGAGCTCCGCTTCGCTCATGTCGGCGACGTCCTGTTCAACGGCTCGGTCGGGCGCACCGATCTGCCCGGTGGCAATCACTCGGCGCTGATCAGCTCAATCAAGAACAAGCTCTTGCCGCTCGGCGACGATGTCGGCTTCATCTCCGGCCACGGCGCCGGATCGAGCTTCGGACAAGAGAGGATGACGAATCCATTCATTACCGGCGAATTGTAAGGCCGAGCCGATCCATTCGGCGGTGCGCGGCAGCACCGTTTGCTCGCCGATCAAACTGATCGGCGAGGATGAAGGGCTTACTGCTTGATCAGACCGGCAGCGGTCAGCGCGCGCGTGATCACGGCGCCGACATCAATGCGGCCCCGCGGCTCCCGTTCGGGTTCCTTCTCCGCCCCCCTCGGCCGCGCCCGCTTTGCGCGGTCCGGCGCCCCCCGCATAGGGGAAGCCGTCGGGATTAGCTCGGCGCTCGCTGATTCCTTCTTCTGCCTGATCCATTTGGTCAGGCAGAAGAATTCTGCGATGCGATAGGATGAAGAAATTCCCGCTTCGATCAAGAACGGACCCTGGGCACCGTAGCGCTCATCATTTTCGGCGGTGCCAATAGGCGTGCCGTGCGCCATGCCAGTGATGGTGTAGGATTCGACAACGGTCTCCCCCTCTGCATTCCACCAGACCTGGTGCGGATACCCGTCCACGGTTTTCTCCGACATTGGTGCCAGCGGCAAGCCGTGCACGTCGAGCCATTGCTTGACGATCTCGTTGGCATTGCCCGGATTGACGGTGCGGTCGGCGCTGCCATGCCAGACTGAAATTCTCGGCCATGCCCCACTGTGATTGGAGGCCGTGCGCACGAGATCGCCCAGTTCCCTCGGAGAGCGTGTGGGCGAATGAACCATGCCCGCCAGGGCTTGGCGAACGCTGGATGCGATGCCGTAAGGAAGCCCGGCGATAACAGCGCCGGCTGCGAACACGTCCGGATAGGTTGCGAGCATCACCGCGGTCATGGCGCCGCCGGCCGAAAGCCCCGTAACAAAGATTCGGTGCGCATCGATGCAATGCTCGTTGGCCATCTGTGCGATCATCTGCCGGATCGATGCGGCCTCGCCGCTGTCGCGGCTCGCGTCGTTGCGATTGAACCAATTGAAGCAGCCGTTTGCGTTGTTCGAAACCTGCTGCTGCGGCATCAGCAGTGCAAAGCCGAAATGCTTCGCCACTGTCGACCATCCGGCACCGAGATCGTATCCGGCCGCGGTCTGACCACAGCCGTGGAGGACGACGACGAGCGCACGCGGCTCCTGCCACTGAGCGGGCACGAAGCCGAACATCTGCAAGTTCCCGGGATTGGCACCGAAATCGGTGACCTCCACCAGCGGGCTACGCAGCGCAGCGTCTCGTCCAGCTTCGGAAAGGCGCGCTCCGTGAGGCGTGAGCAGACGTCTGAAGAGTTCTACGTTCCTGGACAGAGGCACCAGCAGCTTCCTCGCACGGACTCACCAACGGCTTGTAGATAATTGCTGCGGTGCAAAAACAGAAGAGCTATGCGCTGTCAAGTTTATCTAGATGCCTAATATTTATGCAAGCAGTCGCCACCAAGTCAGAAAGCGATGCCGATCGCAGTTTATGCCTGTAAATTGGGCGGAGATGTCAAAGCGCCAGGGTGACCTTCCGCGCGATAAGAGGCCTACTTAGCGTTCAGATCGAAGGCCCTGCGCAGGGCGACGTAGCCTTGCTGTTGCTGGCTCCAGTTGCGGCCACCCGTGATGGCGCCGTCGACGACGAGGTCATGCCCATTGATAAAGCCCGACTCGTCGCTGGCTAGGAAGACTGCGGCATGGGCGATGTCCTCCGGCAGGCCGGCGCGCGGAATCGGCTGAGCGGCCTTGGAGAGGTCGCGTATCACGGCCGCCGTTTTCTCCGCGGCCTCGGTCGGCAACCCCAACGCTTTGGCGAAGATACCGGTCGCAATCGCGCCCGGCGAGATCGAGTTGACGCGGATGCCGGATTCACCGAGTTCCATCGCCACGCATTTGGTAAGATGGATGACTGCCGCCTTCGCGGCACCATAGACGACGGACGTCGAGAAACCGGCCAGCCGACCAGCGATGCTGCCATTGTTGATGATACTGCCGGAGCCCTGCTCTTTCATGTGGGGAGCGACGTGCTTCATGCCGAGCATGACGCTGCGCACCAGCGTCGCCATCGCTGCATCGAAGTGTTCGACTTCAAGCCCCTCGATGCCGCCGGTCTGCGCCGGACCACCGGCATTATTGAAGAGGCAGTCGATTCTACCGAACCTCTCGACCGCAAACGCGATCAGCGCGCGCATTTGCTCTTCAACTGTGACATCGGTCTGGCGGAAGATGCAGGCGGTGCCGAGCTTTTTCGCCAGCGCCTCGCCTTCCGGCACGCGGCGCCCAGCAACCACAATTTTGGCGCCTTCGGTAACGAAGATTTCCGCAGTACGTTGTCCTATGCCGCTGGTCGCTCCGGTGATCACTGCGACCTTGCCGTCTAGCCGTCCCATGGCGTTTCCTGTTCTTGAATTTCTGAATCGGACTTGACGAGCACCAATAGACGTCTCGCCTCCCTCTCCGACCACTATCCGCGCCCGCTCGCGGCGATGCAAGCTATGCTTGCGACGATGTCGTGCCGTTTTCCGTGCCCGCCTACTTCCGATTTTCTGATCGGTTGAACTGGCCATGATGAAGATGATCGACGAGTTTCGACGAAGCTGGCAGGGCGTCTCCAACCCATCGCCGTTGCTGGGCATCGCATTCGCGACTTTCTGCCTCATTCTGGCGACGGCCGTGCGCTGGGGACTCGCTCAGGTGCGGCCCGACATTTTCTTCACTCCATATTTTCCGGCTGTGCTCTTCGCTACCGCATTCGGTGGCTTGCGGATCGGCGTAGCAACGGCGCTGGTGGGTGGCACACTCGGTGCGCTCGTGGATTTCGGCGCTCCCTCCTTCGACGTCGCGCGGCTTGTCCTGCTGCTGATGTACTTGCTCATCTGCGCTCTGACGATCTGGGGTATCGAATACTACCGGTCCACGCTGGCCGAGCAGCGGCGCATTTCCGGGCGACTGATCGAGGAAGAAGAGTACCGGAAGCTCATGGTGGACGAACTGCAGCACCGGTTGAAGAACAAATTGTCGACCGTCCACGCGGTCTTGCATCAGGTGCTTTATGACCAGCCGCAGACCTGGGACCGAATCGATTCCCGCCTGCGGGCGCTGACGGCGACAGAAGATATGATCGCACGGGTCGACGGCACCGGCTGCGATATCCGAGACCTGCTCATTTCCGAACTCGGGCCCTATGGCCCTGTCCGGTTCACTCTGAATGGCGAGCGTTTATTCCTGCCGGGCAAACTCGCCGTCAGCCTCGGGCTGATCTTCCATGAGCTCGCGACCAACGCAAGCAAATACGGTGCGTTTTCCTCGCCGCGCGGGTTCTTGCAAGTGTCATGGTCCCTTTCCGGCGACCGCCTCACCGTCGCCTGGGATGAAACCGAAGGCCCAACGGTGGAGAAGGTCGGCCCGGCCGGCTTCGGCACCCGATTGCTACGAGCGGCGCTCAGGCCCTTCGATGGAACGACCGATATCTCGTACCTGAAAAGCGGCGTTCACTGCGTGATGCAGTGCCGTGTCCCGCCGAGCTGACGGCTCTATTGGAATTGAAGGCGGATCGACCACTGCCTCGAAAGCGATTTTGACATTCTGTTAATGACGATTTGCGGCACAGCAGCCCGTTCCGGCGTCAGGACCAAAGTCCGCCCACATTTCACGTTCGCGCTTAACCAAAACTAAGAGGGGGGCGAGCAGGATCTCACCTGACAGAACTACGAGTTGCTTTGGATTTGCAGAATTCATGAACAACGGCAACCACCAGAGCGCGGCCGAATCCGAACTCAGCATTCTCAAGGAAATCATTAGAATGCTGCCAACCGGCGTCACGGTTTTGGACGATGCTGGCGATTTCCTGTTCGTCAACGACGCTGCCGACGCCCAGCTTGGCAAGGCAAGCACGTTGGAGCTAAGTCGGCGCCGAGAGACTTGCCTGCAGGCATTGCGCGAAGGCCACCCTGTGGTCACCGAGGAATACCTTGACGACGGCGAGGCAAGGCAGGTCTTGCTTACCACGCACCTGCCGGTACACCTCGCCAACCGCGCGCTACTGATTTCGACCTCCGCCGATATCACGGACCAGAAAGCCTTCGAGGAAAAACTATTTCACTGCGCGTATTATGACCCGCTGACCGACTTGCCTTTACGGCGCGTGATCGAGCATCACGCCAACGGCCTGTTGAGGCACGACGGCACTGCCGAGCCGTTCGCGCTCGCCTCTTTCGACATCGATCATTTCAAGCACATTAATGACTATTACGGCCCTTTGACCGGCGACGCGCTGTTGGTAGAGATTGCCAGGCGGCTCAGCCGCAACTTGCGCGAATCCGACATGCTGGCGCGGATCTCCGGCGATGAATTCCTGCTTCTGCTGTGCCCGATCCGGAACAAGCAGGAGGTGATGGAGTTCATCCAATCGACGCTGGGACGGCTGAGCGCGCCGTTCTTCATCGATGGCTCGGAAATATTCGTTTCCGCCTCCGTCGGCGTCAGCCTCCATCCAGAGCACGGCCGGAGCTTGAGCGTGCTGCGGCAGAATGCCGACATCGCCATGAACCGGGTGAAGAACGACGGCAAGGGCGGGGCGGCGTTCTTCGACGCGGGCATGGAACGCGAAGTGCTGGCGCGGATTAGAATCGAACAATCGCTGCGCCTTGCCCTTCTCGAAAAGCGCTTCTGCTGCGCCTTCCAGACCAAGGTCGACATCCGAACGAAAGCCGTGAGGGGCATCGAGGCGCTGGTGCGCCTGCGCGATGACCGAGGTGTCATTCAGGAACCTGGCTCGTTCGTCAACCTCGCAATCGAACTCGGGCTGATCGACAAGCTTACTCACATGGTGCTGGCGGAGGTCGTCAAGTCAATCGACCTCATCAACGACGCGTTCGGCGCCGACACCACCATCAGCATCAACGTCGCTGCCAAACAGGCCTGCAACCGCGAGTTCATGCGGTCTCTTGCGCAATCGCTGGAAGACACAGGCTTTCCCAGCCGCTTCATGATCGAAGTGACGGAGGATGCGTTCGTCGCCAAGTCCCAGTTCCAGACCGAGATCCTGCCGATGTTCCGCCGGCTGGGCGTCGGCATCTCGATCGACGATTTCGGCACCGGCTATTCCTCGCTCTCGGCGCTCACGGAAATCACCGCCGACGAAATCAAGATTGACCGCTCGTTCATTACCGACATTCATAGGCGGCCGCGCAGTCAAGGCATTCTGCGCGCAATCGAATCCTTGAGCGGAGCTCTCGGCATGACCGTCATCGCCGAAGGAGTCGAATCTTTCGAGGAGCTCGCTTATCTGCAGGCCGCTACCGGGATCCGCTACGCCCAGGGCTACTACTTCTCACGGCCGATCTTCCTGGACGAGCTGAAGCCGGCAACGCGGCTGATCAGCGAGAGCCGCCTCACCGAGGCGAGCCGCCCGCAGCAGCAGACCCGGCCAGCGTATTCACGCGCCACCCGGCCAGCTTATTCTCGCTCAAGCAGCCACCGGCGCTGAGTGCGGGCCTGAGCCGGATTAGTCAGGCCTGAAGCTGCGCCTTCCCCGGACACGCGACGCTTCATTGGAAACGCGACCGCAAGCGGCGGAGGGGATCGGGAGCAGCACCGCGCCAGCCCCACCGCGGCTTTGCCACTACTTCACTGGACCGCTTATCTCCTCCAACACGCGATCGGACTGCTTGATCCCGAAGATCTTGATCAACAGGCCCGGCACCAAGGCACCCGGAATGATGATGAACAGAAACCATCCCAGATGGTTCGGGCCCCATTGGTAGAGCGGCCCCAGCGAGGTGATACCTACCCATGCACCGAGGTGGCCGAGGCCGTCAGTCCAGGCCACCGCCGCAGAGCGGATCCGGGTCGGGAATGCCATAGCCGTGTAATTGTAGAGGTTGAACAGGAACAAATACAGTCCAACCCGGCTCATCAATCCACCGACAATGAAGCCTGCCGTCGTCGGCATGAAATACTGAATCACTGAGCCAACCGCGAACATTACGGCCGCAAAGAGTAACACGTCCCTGCGTTCGACCCTTTCGCCAAGCCTCGCATTAGCCAGGAAACCCAGGAAGACCACCACGGAGCCGACAACCGAGAGCCAGAACACAAACTCCGCATCCTTGCCGTGGTCAACCATGTAAATCGAGGTGAAGGCGCCGCCGCCATAGATAATGCCGGGATAGGCAAGCAGCCAGCACACCAGGATCAGGATGCTGCGCGCACGATATATCGGATGGGTGATGATCTCTGACAGGCGCCCCTTGACATCAGGCTCGAACGACTTGCGCTCGAAATCCGGCGCTTCCAGCGGCCCCACGATCGCCTCGCTGCGCTGCTCAAGCTTCTTCAAGATCGCGTCTGCTTCGGCACCGCGCCCATGCGCATCGAGCCAACGCGGCGATTCCGGCAGACGGAAATATTGTAGCGGCAACAGGATCAGGACCTGTACCGCGACGCCGAAGAAGATGAACTCCTTCCAGTAGTGTGGAAACATCTTGGCGGCGAGCGCCATGATCACAACACCGACTACCGCAGTAGACGCCTGCGAGGTAAGCAAGGTCTTGTTACGAACCGGTTGCGACGACATCTCGGACAGATAGACGGCGTGCGTCGCAACAATACCGCCGACGCCTAGCGTCGACAGTACCGAAAACACAACCAGCGCTGCAAAATCGGTAATAAAGGCGAACGGCCAAAGGCAAAACCCGCCCAGCGCCGTCGAGAGCATGATCGCCGTCCGGCGGCCATATCTGTCGGCGACTTGGCTCATCAGGTAAGCACCGAACAGCACGCCAAGCCCGACCTGCAGAGCCTGGATCACGGCGTACTGGTTGGTGGTCATGATACCCATCGGCCGCCACACAAACGGATAGAGGCGAGCGGCGATGCCGTCGGTATCGACGATAAGGAAGCCCCAGGTGATCTCGACCAGAATGGCGAGCTCCCACACCACCCGTGTCAGCGGCAGTCGGTCGATACGGCTTGAAATATGGTAGTTGGTGGTGTCACGCCCGGCAGCAGGCACTGCACTTGGCTGGACGATCACGTTCATACTGCCCCCCATAACTATTTAAGTGCCCAGCGAGGCGAACGATAATTACCCGCGGGCGCAGTCTTATGCATCGTGAACGTATCACGACTTCGCCAGCAATCAACAATGATTAAGAATTTTCTAACGAGCGACCGAGCGCAATGTTGCAGCGCGATTTCTCCGCATGTACGGCGAGGCCGCGCTCGCCAAGAGAATAAAGGTCGACAGCCCCAGAAATTTACGGATGGACTTTGCCTGACCGATGGCCTTTGACGAGCCCCCCGCATCCGCAAGGCGGGCCTGCAATTCGAATGTTGCGCGCGGCGGACCGGTTCGCGGGAATCGAGGCCGCGATGCGACTGGCACAGCGATTAATGCTTATCTAACCGAATTTGCTAAGGTTTGAGCTACTCGTGCACGGTAAAATGTCTCCCGAGGGAGACGGAATGCGTCGGGCGTTTTCCAGGATAGCCGTAGGAATCTCCGCGGTCGTGAGGGACGGCTGGGAAGCCACCGTGCGGCAAGGCCCCGTGCTGTGGGTGACGTTGTGTGGCGCGGCGCTGGTTACCGGAATTTTTTTTGCCACCACCATCGCGACCAACACCACGGCGGCCACCTCGGCCGACTGGCGCAAACAGGCCGGACTCATGATATGGGCGGCCATGCTGTCAGCCCTGGCGATCGCATTCATCCTCTATCTGATCATTCAACAAGTCAAACGGCAACATCACGAAACACAACAGCGGTTCAAGTCGGACTGGCTGCGACTTGGCGTGGCATTGGACAACATGTCACAGGGGCTGAAGCTGTATGACGCATCGGGGCGCCTCATCGCCTGCAACCGCAGCTATATTGAAATGTTCGACCTGTCTCCGGACATCGTGAAACCCGGCGCCCATTTTCGTGAGGTGATGCAGCATCGCCAGGACATGAAAACCTTCGACGGTGATGTTGACCAGTTCTGCTCCACGGTCATGCAAGACATCGCCGAAGGCAGGATCACGAAGAAGGTAATGGAGTTCAGCGACGGGCGCGCTATCCGGGTCATCAATACGCCGCTGGCCCAGGGTGGATGGATCACCACGATGGAGGACGTCACTGAACGACGCGATCTGGAGCATGAGCGCGACCGCAACTACACCTTCCTGCGCGAGATCATCGACCACATTCCGTGGCAGATCACGGTGAAGGACGCCCACACGAGGAAATATCTCCTGGCCAACCGGGAAGCCGAGGAGCAGCTTGGCGAACCGCACGAAACAATCATCGGCAAGACAGTCTTCGACATTCTCCCGAAGCCGGTCGCCGAATCGATCACCCACGACGACGACCAACTGCTGCGATCGCCGGACGGACTATTTCTTGACGCGCACGCGTGGCACACAGGCAACCGCTACATTACCTCCAGACGCATCGGCATTCAGGATGAGACCGGAGAGCCGCGCTACATCATCAATGTTGTTGAGGATGTCACCGAGCGGCGGCGCGCCAGCGAAAAGATCGCTCATATGGCGCATTACGACGCGCTTACCGACCTGCCCAACCGGGTGCTGTTCCGCGAACAGATCGAACGCGAACTGGAGAAGGTCGATCACGGCAAGAAATTCGCTCTCCTCTATATTGACGTCGACGAGTTCAAGAGCATCAACGACTCGCTCGGTCACCATGTTGGTGACGAGCTGTTGAAGGCCATCGCCAATCGCATTCGCGATTGTCTGAAGCAGGACGACTTGATTGCGCGGCTCGGCGGCGATGAATTCGCCGTAATTCGAACCGGGATCGAGGATTCGACCGACGTGCAGGCATTCGTCACTCTGATCCATGAGGAAATTCGCCGGCCCTATCATTGCCTCGGCCATCACCTTTCGACCGATGCCAGCATCGGCATCGCACTGGCTCCCCAGGACGGCGCCAATCTGGATCAGCTCCTCAAAAATGCCGACCTCGCAATGTATGCTGCCAAGGCGGATGAACGCCGGATCCACCGCTTCTTCGAGCCGGCGATGCATGCGAAAGCCAAGGCTCGCCTCGCCATGGAGCAGGATCTGCGCCGAGCGATGATCGATGGTGGCTTCGAGCTTCACTACCAGCCGATTGTCGACCTGCGCACCAACGAGGTCTCAAGCTGCGAGGCGCTGCTACGTTGGCAGCATCCCGAGCACGGCATGATGTTGTCGTCAGAGTTCATTCCGGTGGCTGAGGATACCGGCCTCATCGTCGAGCTCGGCGACTGGGCACTGCGTACAGCCTGCATGGAGGCTGCGACCTGGCCAGCCCATGTCCGACTTGCCGTCAACGTCTCGCCGGTGCAGCTCAATTGCGAAACGTTCGCCTTGAAGATTGCGGGCGCACTGACTGTCTCCGGCCTCGACCCACGGCGGCTCGAGCTAGAGATTACCGAAGCCATACTGATCCACGACGATGAGACCGCGCTTTCAATCCTGCATCAGCTGCGCTCGCTCGGCGTGCGTATATCACTCGACGATTTCGGCACCGGCTATTCCTCGCTGAGCTACGTGAAGCGTTTCCCGTTCGACAAGATCAAGATAGACCGCAGCTTCGTCGTCGACGTCGCCGAAGCAAGCGGCTCCCAGGTCATCGTGCAGGCGGTGGTCAACATCGCTTCCGTCAGCAACATGACCACGGTCGCCGAAGGTGTCGAGACCGAAGCGCAACGCGCTATGTTGCGCGCGCTCGGCTGCACGGAAATGCAGGGCTACCTGTTCAGCGGCCCGAAGCCGGCAACGGAAGTGAAGAAGCTTTTTGGCATGGGCGTGCAAGGGGCGGCCTGAGCCGATTGCCCGCCGGGTCAGCAGACCGCTGCTCTACACCGCGACGGGCTTGCCCCCGCCGAGTGGATCGCGGACGAACTTGCCTGGATCGGCCACTTCCTCCAAGGTTCCCGCTCCAGCTTCACGCAGCTTGGCCTGATGTTTCTCATTTTGACGCCTTTTTGGCAAACCAGCCGTCACTGTGCCTCAAACCGCTGCATGCCGGTCAACCGAGTGGTTGCCGTCTCCTCGCCGATCGGCTAAATGACCGATCGTTGCACCCGTAGCTCAGCTGGATAGAGCGTTGCCCTCCGAAGGCAAAGGTCACACGTTCGAATCGTGTCGGGTGCGCCATTCCGGTCCAAAACCA
>JGI24705J35276_12238384_pt1 | contig 20689 bp, 14 predicted proteins | sample TergutNt197P4_FD_35276 | JGI IMG/M metagenome (IMG submission 35276) | reverse complement strand
GAGAGGCGGGCAATCTGCTCCTCTTCCCGCTTGTTGTAGTACAACTGTTTGGGGACGATATTCTGGTGCAGCAGCATCCCTTTTTTGTTTTCGGCCTGATGGATTTTGAGGTTGATCTCGGCAAAAAGTTTCTCTTTTGCCGAGGAAGATAACCTGTAACGATTCTTGTCGGCAAAGCCTTCGTCCATTCCGTATTCTAAGATATTGTGGCTAATCCATATATGATCTCCATTTTGCATGCTGGTAACGATCTTTTTAAATCTGATTTTTGAATCAAACAAATACTCGAACTGCCCTGTATAAATATTGTCGTCGTCTTCGTTTATGAAAAGATGGCAAAAGAGAATAAGCAGTAAAAAGTTGTGGTCATCATCGCATATTTTTTCGTACTCTTTCATTTGTTGGCAAAAGCATAATGAGGCATTATCGTTCACAAGGATTCGCAACTCTTGAATTAAAGCAAAATAGGGAATTTCGTTATTGGATCTCTCTTCGAATAATTGCTCAAAACGATTGAATAGCTCGCTGGTGGTCAGATTTTTAGTATCTTCCGGTTTGTAGACAATATCCTGTTTTACGGCATCGATTACTTCAAGAGGAACCCTGTAGGTTGGTTTTCTGCGTTTTTCCCGACAGCAGCGAACCAAACGCCGCGCCTCTAACGCTTCTACGTCGTTAATCATACAGACTGATTTGATGTCGCGGCATTCTAAAAATCCTGTCAAGTCGCTGATTAAAATGGAATTATCGTGGCTTTTCTCCATGAAAAGCGAAAAGATAAGGGCCTGATTGGAGGTCAGGTTCATGGTTTTAGCCACAAAGTTGATGTATGGTTGCGCTTTTTGGTAAAACGCCTCGCTCAATTTTGATTTTTCGGCATACTCAATGATTTGTTCTATGTGTTGCAGTAGTGTTTTGGCTTTTTTGTTCATATTTATTGATTTTTTAATTTGTTAATCTATTATTCTATAAATCAATATGTCAAAGAACGACCAAGCGCTTCAAATCTTCTTCAAGGGGCAAAAATACCATTACGCTGTGCCAAAACATGGCACAGCGTAAAAAAATTATTAAAAATGATTCGTATCGCTACTTGTACCGTAGCAGCATCAGCACCGGATTATCGTCATAAGAGAGCGTTTGGGCCACTTCTTTCAATTTCCCGTGGAGTTCTCCCTTTTCTAATGCATCAGCGAGCCGATCGGCTTGGATAATTCGCGCACTCATGTTTTTTTCCCGAACACTCACTCTGTTCATCTCTACGCTGGCTTTCTTCGACGGCCAGTCGACATTGATAAAGTGGGGAATAAAAATTTCATGACTTTTGAAGAAATAGAGATAATCTTGGGACTTTAGGTCTCCTAATGGTTGGTTATTAATGAATTGTCGCTTAAGCATTTCAAAATTGTACTCTAAGGCGCCCATGCAAATAAATTGATCGGTCATAAGGCCTACCGACCAGGCTACAAAGGGATCCTGAGCAAAGACAGAGGGTGTTCGTGCCAATATCGGCGTCAGTACATGGTTCTGAGATAAGATATAGAGCGTATCTGCAGAGCGGTCGGCAATCACAAAGTTGTGGCCGTATTTACGCGACTCTGAGGTAGCAATGAGTATAGGTGCGACGGCTCCATCCCCTAAAGGGATCATGATGCGGTTGGAGAGCCTTTGAGAAAAGTGGAGGTTTACCCGCGACTCGATGGTTCCCTTTAATTTAGAAATAAAGACATAAGGGTCCGTATGGTTCAGGTTGTCCGGATCGGCACTGGAAGGAGCAAAATAGGCTATCAGGGTTTGGTCGTCAAAATCATAGATTTCCGCAATATTCTGCCTTGCAAGATCGGGAAAATGGCGCACAAATATTCCCTCCCCGGTATATACCAAAATTCCGTTGGAGCCATTGGCATCCAAAATATAAATTTCATCTGCTACCGGATCGAAGGTAAGGTGCGAGGCAAACATATACTCTTTACTGCCATTGCCTTTGTGGTTAAAATGATTCCGGGCCTTTCCGTTTTGATCCAAGACAAAGACATCGCCGTGCATAGAGTCGTAAAGAATGTAGCAATCGTTGGAGATGTACCCGATTTGAACCTGACCGATTAAGGGGGCATCTTTAGCGTTGAGCGAAATATATTCAACATTGGCAATATCCTGCAATACAATATCTTTCTTGGGATATTGTTGGGTAAGGTCAATTACCGGTAAACCGGATTTGTCTTGACTTGTCCCGCATCCGTATATTAGCGCACAGAGCAAGACCAACGGAATAAATGTCTTCATATTGTTTTGATATTCTATCCAAAGAAACAGTTTCTAAAACATACGTCTTTGCTGCATGTTAAAGTTGGCAGGCAAGGGTTTGGGCGGAATTTTACTGTTGTCCATGGCGGCGGAGAGGGCCAAAATGGCTACCACTGCGGCATTGTATTGAAGATCGGGCAAAACCAATCGTTCGTAGGTGTCCATGAGGGTGTGGTAGCCTCGGCCATACTCCAGATCGTCCTGAATAAACTGAAAAGCCGGTAGTCCGATCCGATCGAAGGACATATGGTCGGTACCTCCCGTTTTGCGGGGCGACAGGGTGTTAAAGTCCATATTGTCCATAACTTTTATCCATTCCCTAAAGAAAGGGAAAGCCATGTCGTTTTCTTCTAAATAGATCCCCCGGAATTTACCCGACCCGTTGTCCATATTGAGGTAGAGGGCAAATTGATCGAAGCCTTTGCGGGGCTTATTGGCGTCAACGTCGTAAAGATAATCCTGCATATAGCCTCTGGAGCCGATCAGTCCCTGCTCTTCCCCTCCCCAAAGGGCAACCCTGATGGTACGACGGGGCTGGATACCGCTTTCCTTAATAATCCTCAAGGCTTCAATCATTACCATACAGCCCGAAGCATCGTCGGCAGCGCCTGTTCCTCCGTGCCAGGAGTCCCAGTGTCCCCCCAAAAGTACCACTTCGTCTTTCAGTTTGGGATCTACGCCGGGGATTTCGGCAATTACGTTATTTATTACCGGATTATTATAAAATTCATTTTTGATTTCCACCTCCATAGAGACGGGAATATTCTTAGCGATCAGGCGAATCATACGGCCGTGGTCTTCTACCGGAAGCACCAACTCCGCAGTAGGTTCGGGATCTCCGTATCTGCCGTATTGCACACTGGTCGAACGAGGAACATTAAAAAAGCCACCGCCGCTGACAATTACCGCAGGATGCTCTTCTGTTAGCAAATTTCTGATTTCCATTTGTAAGCCTGCTGTACCCATGGGCATACGAAAGGCTCTGGCCGGTTGAGGGCGTGGGTCCGTGGCCAAAAAGGTTAAGCGCTCTTCGGTTTGGCGGGTAGCAAAGGGGCCGAACTGCATCTCGTATTTGGAGGTTTCGGGCATCAATACGATTTTACCGCTGAGTTTGCCTTTGTACTGGGCAATGTCGTTTACCGTATTAATATCCAATAAAATAACCTCTCCCTTAACCAATCCGTCGGTACTGCCTGACCACGCTTTGGGAACGGCCATAAAATTACAGTAATAGGGAGCAGTCATGGCAGCGTATGTCTTAAGGTTGTCCCATCCGCCTCTGGGAAAATCGGCGGCTTTTTCAATCCGGGGATTGGAAAAACCAAGTTCGGCCAATTTTTCTTTGGCCAACTTTTCGCCCCTTTCTCCCAATCTGGAGGCGGCAAGGCGGGGACCGGCATAATCGGTAAGATACATAGCGAGCGCTTCCATCTGCGAATTTTGGAATGCCTCCCGTTTGATTTTATAAGCAAGGTCTTGAGGTAATGCTTGTTGAGCAACTAAAGAAGAGACAATAAGAAAGGTAATGCCGAGAAAAATGAGTAATTTTTTCATAATTGAAATATTTTTTTGTTTTTTGATGGAACAAAGGTAGCAGGAATTGGTTTAATTGTACTAAATTCGTCCGTATAAATAATTTTAAACGATCGATGAAAAAAGTTATATTTATTCTGTTAACCGGCCTGTTATGCAACTGTCTCTCTGCACAGCCCGATCGATATAACGACCTCACTAATCCCAATCTCCAATGGATAAACAAAGAATCGGCCAGGGCTTCGTTCACATCTGTGGGCAATAAAGAGGGGTACCTCTCCTTAAACGGGCAATGGAAATTTTTCTTTTCCGAGAATCCTGAACTGAGGCCTTTGGGTTTTGCGCGTCCCGATCTTGACGTCTCCTCCTGGGACGACATTAAGGTACCTGGAAATTGGGAAGTACAGGGATTTGGGACGCCCATTTACGTAAACAGCGATTACGAATTTGTATCTAAAGGTTATCCCCCTTATATGCAGGCGCCCGACCCTCCATTTGTTCCCAAAACGTTTAATCCCGTAGGGATATACCGTCGCGATTTTAATGTACCCTCCTCGTGGATGGATCAGCGGATCTTTATAAGTTTTGATGGGGTAAAATCGGCCGCCTACCTCTTTATTAACGGCAAAGAGGTGGGAATGAGTAAAGACAGCAAAACACCTGCAAGATATGATATTACCGATTATATTCAGGTCGGAAAAAATGTCCTGGCCCTCGAAGTCTACCGATGGTCGGATGCTTCATATTTGGAGTGTCAGGATTTTTGGCGGATCAGCGGGATTGAGCGGGATGTTTACCTCTATACCCAGCCACAGGTACGTATCTGCGACTTTTTTGTCCAAACTCCCTTAGACTCCGCCTGCCAGGACGGTCTTTTTTCTCTTTCGGTGGATATTCGGCGTCACCTGGATCACCATCCGCCCTATCAATTGGCCTGTACCCTTCTGGATCCCTCTGGTCGGGAAATCTATGCTGCTCAACAGCCTCTACCGGACGCCGGATATACGGTCAGCCTCTCCTTTTCTACGTCAGTGACGAAGGTACAAGCTTGGACGGCAGAGACTCCTCATTTATATACTCTGAGTATGGAACTTATTGACGAACAGGGTAAAAGTATGCAATCCTTGGCTTCCAAAATCGGTTTTCGCACGGTGGAAATAAAAAACAAACAACTGTTGGTAAACGGACAACCCATTTTGATCAAAGGGGTTGATATACATGAACATAATCCGCAAACAGGTCATTATGTAGATATGGAGCTTATGAAAAAGGATTTTGACCTTTTTAAGAAATATAACATCAACGCCGTGCGTACTTCGCACTATCCGCAGCAGGAATTGTTCTACGACTTGTGCGATGAGTATGGGATTTACGTTATTGATGAGGCAAATATTGAATCGCACGGGATGGGGTACGACTTGCGAAAAGGGGGTACACTGGGCAACAACCTTCTTTTTGAACCCGCTCACCTGGACCGTATGCGTAATATGGTCGAAAGAGATAAAAATCACCCCTCGGTAATTATCTGGTCAATGGGCAACGAGGCGGGAAATGGAGTCAACTTTTATACCCTCTATCGCTGGACGAGAGCGCGCGACGCTTCCCGCCCCATTCACTATGAGCGCGCGAGGTATGAGTGGAACACCGATATTTATTGTCCCATGTATGCTTCCATTGAATCCCTGGAACATTATGCCAACGACCCGGCCATGGATCGTCCCCTGATTCTTTGCGAGTACGCCCACGCCATGGGAAACAGTGTAGGTAATTTGCAGGATTATTGGGATGTGATCGAAAAGTACGACATTTTGCAGGGTGGATCGATTTGGGATTGGGTTGATCAGGGATTAGACGCCTATGATGAGCATGGAGCGCTCTATTGGACCTTTGGCGGCGATTTTGCTCCTGCGGGAACTCCTTCTGACGGAAACTTTTTGATTAACGGGCTCATTTTTCCAGATCGAACCGTTAAGCCTGCGACCGAAGAGGTGCGTAAAGTCTACCAAAACGTGAAGTTTAGCCGTTTTGATTCGGAAACTTTGTCGTTAACCGTCAAAAACGATTTTTTCTTTACCAACCTTAACAAATATCATTTTACCTATAACCTGACCAATAATGGCAGAGTGGTACAGAAAGGGAGTTTTGATTTGGATGTTCCTCCACGGCAGGAGAAGAACGTAAATTTAAAACTCTCTCTCCCTGCTGTTAAGGCGGGAGAGCATTGGTACCTCCAGGTGGCTGCCGTCATTAAAAAGCCGGAACCCTTTTTACCCCTTGGTTATGAGGTGGCGCGGGAGCAGTTTGCCTTAGGCTTCCTGCCTGAACCATTTTCTGATCCGGCCAAACTGTCAACGCCAGTCTATTCAGGAGATGAGGAACTTGTGATTTCCGGCAATCGGTTTTCCTTAACCATTGACAAATCCACCGGAGTGATTATTTCCTATCAATATAAGGGGAACGAATTGATATTAAACGGCTTTGGACTTCGTCCCAATTTTTGGCGGGCTCCAACCGACAACGATTACGGCTACGGGATGCCCCAAAAGAATGGAGTATGGAAAGAGGCTTCGGAGCACGTTTTACAAACGCATGACTTTAAGATAGTGCAACAAAAGGGAGTAGTGTCGGTTTATTTTTCTTATCGTTATCCACAGGCAGAGACCGAATGGTTTCTCCATTATCAGGTATTTGGAGACGGGAGGATACATGTGGAGAACCAAATAGTTACCGACGGAGCCGATCAGCCTTTTATGCCCCGTGCAGGCCTGCGCATGCACCTTCCGGCCTCCTTTAATCGATTGGAATACTTTGGCAGGGGCCCCTGGGAAAACTATGCCGACCGCAAAACATCCTCTTTTGTGGGTCGCTACCAAAGTACGGTAGCCCAACAATACGTTCCCCATATCCGTCCTCAGGAAAACGGGCATAAAACCGATGTGTTCTGCCTCTCCCTGACCGATGCCAAAGGTCGCGGACTGACCATTGTAGCCGATAAGATGGTTGAGTTCAATGCGCTGCACAATACCATCGAAGATTTTGACGGAGGCCCGGATAAAGAGGTTCATTACAAACATACTGTTGATATTCAGCCTCGTTCTCTTGTCGAATTATCTATTGACTATCAACAGACTGGCGTGGGCGGTGACAACAGTTGGGGCGCTTTGCCCCATCCGCCCTATCAGGTAAGGGCGACAAACGGGGGAATACAATACGGATTTACCATTATTCCCCAATAGGGTTTTTTGGGGCTGTCCGGTCTTAGATACAAACCATAAAACCATCGAGTGATGAAAAATAAACAACTTAAATCGACTAAAAGGCTTTTTATTGGCCTGTTTTTCATGGTACTTTCAGGGCTTAATACGTTAGAAGCCCAAGAAGTTACTGACACATACTACACGGTGAGCGGAGTAGTTCGGGACGCTGTATCAAGGCGTGCCTTGTCTTTTGTTGACGTATTGGTAACGGGTACCAATATTGCTACGGTGACGAATCAGGATGGCTACTTTTTAATTAAAATTGATAAAGGAGTCAAGGCATCGGAAGTCATGTTGCACTGCATGGGGTACCAAAGTGTACGTATAGCGGTAAACGGAAATGACCTGCCTTCGGGCACCTATTTAATGATTCCAAGTGTCAAATTATTGGACGCTACCATTGTAGAAGGTTGGGACGCAGACCGGTTAGTAGAAGAGGCTGTAGCGAGGATAGAGATGAACTACAGCAACACCTCGGCGCTGCTTACAGGTTTTTACAGAGAAACCATACAAAAAGGAAGACGTTTTATTGATGTGTCCGAAGCGGTAATGAACATATATAAAACATCCTATTCACGGATGGATGTTGGACAAGACAGGGTACAAATTCTAAAAGGCCGAAAATTGGTAAGTGTCAGAACCAGCGACACTTTGGGAGTACGTATTTTAGGTGGACCCAATATTGCCATTTTTCTGGATGTGGTAAAAAATGTGGACATCTTGCTGGACGACGAAGCCAGGTCACAGTTACGGTTTACCCTTGAGCCGAGCACGGTGATCGACGATAAGTCTCAGTTTGTGGTTCGTTTTGATCCGGGCGTAGTAGTATCATACGCCCTAAATTATGGAAAGTTGTATATTGATAAAGCTACCCTTGCTTTTACACGCGCGGAGTTTTATTTAGATATGAGCAATAAAGATAAAGTAACCCAAATGATCCTCAGGAGAAAACCGGCCGGCTTGCGCTTTAATCCCGAAGAAGTCTATGTATTGGTCAATTACAAACAACAGGAGGGTAAAACCTATTTAAGTTACATTAGAAACGAAATCAAATTTTCCTGCGACTGGAAAAGACGCCTTTTTGCCACCAATTATACGGCTACCAGCGAAATGGTGGTTACCGAGCGCGCCGAAGAGCACGTAGTGCAGATCCCGCGAGGCAGCGCCTTTGGAACATGGGAATCATTGAGCAACAAAGTGATGAATTTTTACGACGAGGATTTTTGGGGCGCTTATAATATTATCGAACCTACCGAATCGCTCGAATCTGCAGTATCTCGTCTGAGACGGCAAGCCAGATAATTCCGGAGCGGGTGGTGTGGAAGCGTTTGCAACAATATTTAGACGTTATTATGCCCCGTTGTGTCGCTACGCATTTAGGTTTACCGAAAATGGAGCAGCCGCCGAGGAGTTGGTGCAGGAACTGTTTTATGTATTGTGGAGGGATCGCAGGGATTTAGCCGAAGTGCGATCACTAAAGGCCTACTTATATGAAGCAGTAAGAAACAGGGCCTTGCATTATATTGAGCACGTACACGTCAGAGCGAGGTACCGACAGGCGGTAACAAAAGAGCATATTGATGATCCGATTTCCTACTCTCCACAGGAAGAAGAAGAAGCTAAAGAATTAGAAAAAAGAATCTACGAAATTTTGGGCCGTCTTCCTTTGCGAAGACGGAGGATTTTTTGCATGCACCGTTTCGAAGGAAAAAAATATGGGGAGATTGCAAATACCTTACAGGTCTCAACCAAAACGATTGAAGCCGAAATGCACAAGGCTCTAAAAACTATTAAGGAAGGACTACAAATTGTTGATTAATATGATAAATGTGTTTAAAAAGCGATGGAAACCCAACACGAATAAGGCATGGCAACGCCTGTCTGCCCGTTTGTTGGCAGAGGGGCTGATGGGGCCCGATATGATCGCCTGGAAAGAAAAAGCAAGCGTCAGGTCATACATACCAAGGTGGTCGATTGCGGCTGCCCTGACCTGCCTGTTGGCAACGGGTATGGCCGTTTGGTGGATGAAAAACCTGCATGCTCCCGACCTCCTCTGTACCTGCAATACAGATAACGATCAATTTCTGGTGGAAAACCTCGAAGATGGTTCTACGGTGTATCTTGCTCCCAACAGCCAATTGACTTATCCGGAACATTTTGCATCGGATCAACGTCAGTTACAGTTGGAAGGAGATGCTTTTTTTGAGGTGCAGCCCGATGGATCCAGACCATTCTGCATAGAGACAAAATATGCCTCTGTAGAAGTTTTAGGCACCGCATTTCATCTAAATTCGGGAAGAGAAAAGGATTTTGTCCTCTCCGTTAAAAGCGGTAAGGTGCGGATAAGCCTTGCAAAGCCAAAACAGGTATTTGAAGTCGGAGCCGGAGAATGGCTTTCTTTGAGATCAGGCAGATGGGAAAAAGAGTCTATCAACTCAGGTATAATTCCGACAGTCGGTACAGGCACCCTTAATTTTAGGGACAAGCGCCTGGAAGAGATTATACGTGTGGTGAATATGCTTTCTGTCTCGAAAGTAGCCATGATATTGGCCGACCATGAATTAGAAGATCTGCGGTTGACATTGACGATTAAAACCGGAAATATTGCGGAAACTGCTGTTTTAATTTGCAGCGCACTTGGATTAACGCAAATAAATCAAGAAGATAAGATTATTCTTTCCGGAGGACAACGCGTAGAGTCAAAATAATGAAGCGTTTTGTTTGTATCGTCTGGTGCCTGCAATGCTGGATCAGGCTGGATGCCCAGCCTGAAGATGTCTTTAACCGAATCATCAGATTAAATAAACAAAAAGGAACTGTGTATGAACTTCTTATGGAAGTTTCGCGTGTGTCCGGCTTCCTATTTATTTATGAGAGCACCGCCGTGGATAACGATAAAAAGGCTTCCATCTCCTCCGGAACTTACCTCCTGAGCGAAGCCATCCTGCGCATTACAGAAGATACCAACTTGCAGATGAAATTGATCGGAGATCATATCCTCCTGTTTAAACCACCCTTGGAAATTTTGCTCCCGTTGTCAGACAGGGAAGATTGGTTGGTGGGAGGTTATGTCCGTGATGGTCAAACCCTCGAACCTCTTCCTTTTTGTTCGGTTTTGGTAGAAGAAGGGGGTATAGGGACCGTTGCCAACAGCGAGGGTCGGTTTGTACTGCACATTCCCGACTCTATGGCAGTAACATCGATTATTTTTTCGCAAATGGGATACCGTTCTAAACGATTGCCCATAGCGCTTTTTTTGCAGCGTACACCGGATATTTTTTTGGAACAAAACGCTATAAATCTCCAAGAAATAGTAGTACATTATGTCCCGCCCCAAAAACTCATCAAAGATATGTTGGAAACCCGGACCAAAAACTACGCCCCTTTTCCGGCCGGATTAACCTCGTTCTATCGAGAAGGAATGATGTATGAAGATGATTTTGTTTTTATGGCCGAAGGGGTTTTTTCCATTTATAAAACCGGTTTGGAAGATGGGAGGATAGATCAGGTTAAACTGCTTAAAAAGAGAAAAATAACAAATATGAATTTCCCTGATTCGGTGCTGATCAAAATTCAGGCAGGAGTAGAGGCTTCTTTGCAATTGGATATAGTAAAGTTCCTGCCCGATTTTTTAAATTCGGATCGGGAGGCGCTGTACCAATTTAGCCGGGTATCTATGGACATGATAGATTCTACTTTGGTACATGTGGTTGCTTTTGAGCAGCTGGATGCAATTTCAGAACCCCTTTTCAAGGGAAAACTTTATATTGCTGCGGATAGTAAAGCCTTGGTAAAGGCCGAATACGAAGTCAATCCTCGCCTCATCCAGGGTTCGGGAGCCAATTATATTCTCAAAAAAAGCCGGTTTTTAGAGATGCAGCCCCAAAAAATCGAATATACCGTCTCCTACAGGGAGTGGGAGGGTTATTATTGGATCAGTCATGTCCGTGGCGACCTCCATTTTAATGTATACAATAAACGGATAATGTTTGGGGATATTAAACTGTTAACAGCTTATTTTGAAATGGTTACCTGTAAAATTGAAAAAGATGACGTCCAACGGTTTTCGCACATCGAGCGTTTACCCTCCGGAAAGATTTTTTCGGAAACCCGTTTCGAGTACGATCCCCATTTTTGGGAACGTTTTAACATCATTTTACCCGAAAGCAATATTACTGAAACGATTGCCAAATTGGTACTGACGGTGGAGGAGGAAAAGAAAGAGTGAGTTTTGGAATGTTTGAAATTTTTTAACTTTGCGCGTCTCAAAAACACCTTAATATGGCAGATAAACCAGCAATTCCCAAAGGAACCCGCGATTTTAATCCAACAGAATCCGTACGGCGTAACTATATATTTGATACGGTAAAACGTGTGTTCACCCTCTATGGCTATGCCCCCATCGAAACTCCTGCTATGGAAAACCTCTCTACCCTTTTGGGCAAATATGGAGCAGAGGGAGATAAGCTTCTCTTTAAAATACTGAATTCGGGAGATTTTTTGGCCGGCATGGATCATCGGGAAGTGACCTCCTCAAGCGCCAATGTTGCTGCCTTAAAGATTTGCGAAAAAGGATTACGCTACGATTTGACCGTTCCTTTTGCCCGTTTTGTGGTGCAGCATCAGCACGAGTTGGTTTTTCCCTTTAAGCGGTATCAGTTGCAGCCGGTATGGCGCGCCGACCGTCCCCAAAGAGGGCGTTACCGCGAATTTTTTCAGTGCGATGTAGATGTAGTCGGATCCGATTCGCTTTTGTATGAATTAGAGTTGCTGCAAATAGTTGATGAAGTGTTCAAATCCTTTGATACTAAAGTCTGCATATACATCAATCACAGGAAAATCTTGAGCGGAATAGCAGAGATGATCGGACGTACAGATCTGCTCACAGACATTACCGCAGCCATGGACAAGTTAGATAGAATCGGATGGGAAGGGGTAGAAACCGAACTTATTGCAAGAGGTTTAGGACAGGATGCAGTAGAGAAAGTGAGGCCGATTTTGCTCTTTCGAGGCGGCACGGAGGAAAAAATAGCCCTGATCACACAATGTTTGGCCGGATCGGCAACGGGGATGGCCGGAATAGAAGAGTTGAAGACTCTTTTTGAATGGATTCGACAGGCCGGTATAGGGCAGGAGGTTGTACTGGATCTCTCGTTGGCACGAGGATTGAATTATTATACCGGAGCGATTTTTGAAGTCAAAGCCTTGGATTACGAAATGGGGAGTATTTGCGGAGGAGGACGTTACGATAATCTTACCGGTATCTTTGGCCTGCCCGGCATCTCCGGAGTCGGTATCTCTTTTGGCGCCGATCGGATTTACGACGTCTTGCTGGGCTTGGATAAATTCCCTGCATCCACAGCGCACGCGCCTAAAGTATTATTCATGAACCTTGGTCGGGAGGAGTCGGTGTTTGCCCTATCTATGCTCAAACAGTTACGATCTTCAGGCATTGCAGGAGAGCTTTATCCTGAGCAAGTTAAAATGAAAAAACAGTTTGATTATGCCGACAAGCGCGGCATTCCGTATGTGGCCATTATAGGAGAAGGAGAATTGAAGCAGGCTAAAGTATCGTTAAAAGAACTGAAACAGGGACAACAACAGATGCTGACTCCTGACGAATTGAAAAAATATTTGGAAAAAGAATGAATTATTCTTACCTTTGCCGCCCTATCGCGGAGTGGAGCAGTTGGTAGCTCGTTGGGCTCATAACCCAAAGGTCGCAGGTTCGAGTCCTGCCTCCGCTACTACTTAAAGAAAAAGCCCTGATTTGGGGCTTTTTTTGTTTGGTACAGCACCCATGTCGCTCTGTTTTATGCAAAAAAATTGTCACAGACCTTGCGTATTAAAAAAAATGAGTAAATTTGCGGAGTCAAATTGACAGCGTACCATAATAATGATTCCGAAAACCAAAAAACAAAAATAATGAAAAACAGAATTAAAGCACTCATTTTATGCTTTGTATGCATTTTCTCTGGTACCATGATGATAACCGGCTGTTCTCCCAAACCGCCTAAAGGGTCTCAGGTTGTTATTGTTGATAAAGAATTTACAGGGACGGGCTTCCTTATCTCCAGGGACGGCCTTTTTGTTACTTGTTACCATGTGATTGAAGGTGCCAAATCCATATATATTAACGGCCTCAATTCGAATCTTCATTTAGGGTATGCCGCAGAAGTGGAACTTGTTGATCCTCAAAATGATTTGGCCATACTCAGAATCAAAGATCCTGGTTATTGGCCCTATAATGAACCGGAATCTCCTTATTGGATCGCCAATGCTGCGAGTCCCTTTAAGACCACCTTTGGCGCCATCCCCTATGCGATCAATGCCTCCTTGGCAGCTGAGGGAGAAGAGTGTTTTACCATCGGTTTTCCTAAAGTTTACTATCAGGGAGAGGATCCAAAATTGACGAGTGGGGTTATCAGTTCGAGGACAGGTTTTGGCAGAATTGCCACGGTCTATCAAATATCAACGCCCATTCAGGGAGGCAATAGCGGTGGACCATTATTTGACAAATTTGGCAACGTAATAGGTATTGTTAATGCACAGTGGAACCCCAAGTTGATGGTAGATGATTATGACCGGGTAGTGATCGATAATTTTCAAAATGTCAATTATGCCGTCAAGAGTAGTATTCTGATGAGTTTAATCGAATCGTTGCCCAAAAAACTTGCGCTTCCCCAGGTCAAAACAGCTTCAGCTAAAGAGATGCCGCAATTTTTTACTCAATACCGCGATTTTATTGGTCTTGTTCACGTTCAGAAAAAAGGGGTAAAGCGCGTCAAATAAGCGTTCACCTTTTGTGGGGTGTTGATTGTTATACTCCCCATTGATATCCTCCATATTCCCGATTAGCCCCGCACAGAAAGAGCAATCTATCTATAAATGCATCAATCAACGAGGTGATATCTTGAGGACGATGATAGAACGGCGGAGAAGCCGGAGCAATTATGGCTCCTGATTGGGCCAAAAGGGTCATGTTGCGCAAATGAATCAGATTATAGGGAGATTCCCTGGGAACCAGCACCAAAGGACGTTTCTCCTTGAGTTGTACGTCGGCAGTTCTATTAATCAGGTTGTCGGAAAATCCTTGAGCGATTCGGGCTAAACAGCCCATGCTGCAGGGTAGTACCAGCATGGAGTCGGCCGGATTACTGCCCGAAGCAAAGGGGGCCGAAAAGTCGTCGCAATCCCAATAACGCCATTGGAGAGCCTGAGGCAGGGGTTTTGCACACTCATAATCCCAAATCTCCCGACCATTTTTAGTGAGGATAATCGACAGGTTGATCTCTGTTCGGTCGCATAATTTTTCAAGCAGACGCGCCGGATAGCAGGCCCCGCTGGATCCGGTTATGGCCAATACCAAATGAAAAGAGGAAGTGTTCATAAAGAGGAAATAAAACGTTCCCCAAACCAAATTTTAAAGATAGGATCCAAAAAATAAGGTTTATTGCGGACAAATATCAGGATCTCCTTTTTTTCCAATGCTGTGCGGATACGGGCCACATTGGCGGAGGAGTGAAGGTCGTACTTTTTCAGCACTTCGGCTGTACAAAACCGTTCGATACCGTCGGTTACTGCTTTGAGAAAACTGATCTGAGGCGAAGTAAGATCGTCGGTAATCAAACAAAAGCGATGATGGAGTATGTCTAACAACTCTTTGTGGGCTGACGAAAACATGGTTTCGTTCATGTATCCTTTGGTGTTGATAAAACAGATATGGGCAAAAAATTGGGTATAATAAGGATGTCCACCGGTAGTTCTGATCAGCGTTTCGGCCAAATCAGGGGGAATAACTCTTCCGGCTTTGTTGAACCCTTTAATGAGGTATTCTTTAAACAATTTTTCTTCTATGGGCGTGAGGGAGATATGTTCAAAGGTTTTTTTCAAAAGCTCTCTTGATCCGCTCAATTCCCTGATCGCATTTACTTTGGACGCCGTAATCAAATAGGTGGTCTGATTATGTTGTCTCCAGTTACTAAGGGCCTTGGTCATTAGTTTATGACCGTTTTCGAATCGACCAACATTTTGAAAATCATGTATATGTACAATCAATCTTTCTTGAAAATGGAGGCAAAGTTGCTCGGGAAAAGCCAGTAATTCCTCGATTTGATCATCGGAGTCTATGGGATTAAAGCTAAGTCGTATATCGTTCACATTACCTTCGTTTACGTATACGGAAGGGGCATTCAGGGGAAGAAAGTGGGTGCAAAGTTCCCTCCATTCATCCAAAGTATTTACAAAACTTCCGGCAGCCTGTTTGGCCAAAAAACAAAGAAGATCGGGCCAATTATGTAGGTTGAAGAGTGGAATCCTGCATATTTTGGTGGGCGCTTCAGGTTTTTGTAACTGGATAAATACCTGATTGATGAGGGATTGTTTTCCCGAAAAAGGCGGTTCCACAATCATAGTGTGCACTCCTTTTTGCAGGTTGGCGCTTAGCCAGTCGATCTCTTGTCGTCGGCCTAAAAACTCTTCGCCGTTTAGGGGGCGGGTATAGATAAAGGGTGAATCCACGTGAATATTTTTTGCAAAGTTATAAATGTTTTCTATCTTTGCAGCCCCAAAAAAGAGAAGATTGTTAAGCCCTTATAAGAGCTGCTTTTAGGCAGACGCTTGCAGTCGAAACAAAAATAAAAATTTATATGTACGCAATTGTAGACATTGCAGGACAGCAATTTAAAGTTCAACAGGGAAAGAACATTTTTGTACACCGCCTTCAGGCAGAAGAGGGTAGCTCCATATCTTTAGACAAGGTGCTGCTTACCGATCACGAGCAGGAAGTGCAGGTAGGAGCTCCATATATCCGTGGAGCTGTGGTAAAAGCCACCATACTCGAACATCTGAAAGGCGAAAAGGTGATTGTGTTTAAGAAAAAACGCCGTAAAGGGTATCATAAAAAGAATGGACATCGTCAATATCTGACCAAGATTCATATTGACGATGTGGTTTGTGAAAATAAAGAAAAATTAGATAGTTATGGCTCATAAAAAAGGTGTCGGCAGTTCTAAAAACGGCCGCGAATCACATAGTAAACGTCTGGGTGTTAAGCTATTTGGAGGTCAAGTTGCCAAAGCCGGAAACATTTTAGTTCGCCAGCGCGGTACGGTACACTGTGCGGGCGAAAACGTAGGCATGGGGCGGGACCACACCCTTTATGCCCTGATTGACGGAGTGGTGTTTTTCCGTAAAAAAGCAGACAACAAATCTTTTATATCGGTACAGCCTTTTGCTAAACAGGCCCAGGCGTAAATGCTGACCTTAAAAGTAATCCGCGAACAAACCAGGGAGGTGGCAGTAAGACTGTCCGTCAAGCATTTTGATGCGGAAGTCTTGCTGGGCGCCATTATTGATTTAGACGACAAACGCCGTGCTCTGCAAACGGCCAAAGATAACGTGTTGGCTGAGCAGAATGTTGCCGTTAAGCATATTGGTTTGCTCATGCAGCAGGGAAAGCGAGATGAAGCAGAGGCAGCCAAGCAAGCCACCTTAGCAGGAAAGGAAAAGGTTAAAGGCTGGGAAACCGAATGGCAGACCTTAACTACTGAACTGAACAATGCCTTAGTACAACTCCCCAATTTGCCTTCACCATTGGTACCTGTGGGAGTTAGCGCCGCAGATAATGTGGTGGTTAGAGAAGGAGGCACTATTCCCCATCCGGATCCTGCCCTTCCACACTGGGACTTGGCGGCCCAATACGGCATTATTGATTTTGATTTGGGGGTAAAAGTTACCGGAGCCGGATTTCCGGTCTATAAGGGAAAGGGCGCTCGCCTGCAAAGGGCTTTGATTTCTTATTTCTTAGATTACAATACAGCCGCCGGTTACACAGAAATTGAGCCTCCTCTGATGGTCAACGAAACTTCCGGTTTTGGTACCGGACAACTCCCTGATAAGAGTGAGCAAATGTATTATGTGGGTTTGGATAATTTTTATCTGATTCCCACGGCAGAAGTTCCGGTTACCAATATATACCGAGATGTTATACTGGATCCTAAGGATTTGCCGGTTATGTTAACGGCCTATACCCCCTGTTTCCGTCGGGAGGCAGGCTCTTACGGTAAGGATGTTCGGGGTCTAAATCGTTTGCATCAATTTGACAAGGTAGAAATTGTACAGTTGCGTATGCCGGAGGATTCTTACCGTGCTTTGGACGAAATGGTGGTTCATGTAGAAGCGTTGATTCAATCTTTAGGGTTACCGTACCGAATATTGAAACTTTGTGGAGGGGACATGAGTTTTACCTCGGCCCTTACTTATGATTTTGAAGTATATTCAGCCGCTCAAGGGCGCTGGTTGGAAGTCAGTTCGGTATCCAATTTTGAATCTTTTCAGGCCAACCGGCTCAAATTGCGGTACCGAGATGAAAAACAGAAAACGCAACTCTTGCATACCCTTAACGGCAGTTCTTTGGCTTTGCCCAGGATCGTGGCCGCCCTCCTCGAAAACAATCAGGATGCCCGAGGCATTGTGATTCCGGAGGTCTTGCGTTCCTATACAGGCTTCGAAAGAATAGATTAACATGAGGGAGCCGAGAATCATCTTAGGCATCGACCCCGGCACCAATTTGATGGGATGGGCCGTGTTGTCCGTAGAAAAAAAAATAGTAAAGCCTTTGGAAATAGGAGTATTGGAATTGAATAAAATCAAAGACCCATACCTGAAGCTCCAGCGAATTTTTGAAGAAGTTTGTGGATTGGTTGCCAATTATCAGCCTCAGGAATTGGCTATTGAAGCACCTTTTTACGGTAAAAACGTACAGTCTATGCTCAAATTGGGCAGGGCGCAAGGAGTGGCTATTGCGGCGGCATTAGTACATAAGATGGCGGTATATGAATATGCTCCCCGAAAAGTAAAACTTGCGATTACCGGCAGGGGGGCTGCGTCTAAAGAGCAGGTCGCCACCATGTTGCATAAAACGCTCGTTATGACTAATGTTCCGGTGAAATGGGATGCAACGGATGCCCTTGCGGTAGCGGTTTGCCACTATTACCAAACACAATTTCCGATGCAAGAGAACCCCCTTTCCTGTAAAAGCTGGGAGTCCTTTTTAGCGCAACACCCCGAGCGTAGGGGTTGAGGATTATTAAACTTTAAGGCCCCAAATGGGTCAAAAAGGAAATCAAAAAATGCATGAAAAGAAAATTGTTCCTTGGGCGCTTGGTGTGTCTGATGCTTATGTTGAGCTGCGTATTGGCCCGTGCCCAGTCCTACTCATTGCGGGCATCGATTGTGGACAGTCTGAGTAGCGAACCGCTTCAATTTGTTACGGTTGCTGTGTACGAAGCCGGATCCGGCACACCCAATAAATTTGCCGTTTCCAATAAAGAAGGTCATATCGAAATTTTGGGTATTTCCGGAGGGAAGCATCTGATAAAGATCGATATGATGGGCTATACCTCCCAAACTTTCGAGGTAAGCTTTTCCGCAGGCAGCCAGGTGGTGGACTTGGGAAAGGTCTTGATGAAAGAAGATGTAAATATGCTTGATGCAGCGGTGGTGACGGCACGCGGAAACCCGATTGTGGTCAAAAAGGATACCATTACCTATAACGCCTCTGCGTTTAAAACCTCCGACAACGATATGTTGGAAGATTTGCTAAAAAAACTCCCCGGCGTTGAGGTCGATTCCGACGGTAAAATTACTATTAACGGCAAGGAGATAACCAAGGTTATGATAGATGGAAAGACTTTTTTTACCGATGATCCTTCCATTGCCACCAAAAACCTTCCCGCCAATATTGTAGATCGGGTAAATGTAGTTAACCGCAGGTCGGATCAGGCTCGGTTCACGGGTATTGACGACGGAAACGAAGAAACAGTACTCGATTTAAGTATACGTCCGGGGATGATGAACGGCTGGTTCGGCAACCTCAGCGCAGGATACGGAACCACTGATCGCTACCAGGCCAATGGAATGGTAGGTCGATTTGAAAACACCAATCAGATGGCCTTTATCGGCAACCTTAACAACACCAATAACCGAGGTTTTTTTGACGCGATGAGCAGTTCCATGCAGGGAATGCGTATGGGAGGCGGTGGAGGATCGGGCGGTGGTCCGGGTGGCGGAGGAGGCGTACGCTTTGGGGGCAATACCATGAGTTTTGGGGGGAACGGATTGACTACTTCGTGGAATGCAGGTACCAATATGAATACCGAATTACTCAATAAGAAATTAAAAATTGGCGGCAACTATTTTTACGGAGGTACCGAAACAAAAAGGGCCAGCAATACCGATCGCCAGAATTTTTTGCCCGACAGCACTTTCTTTTACCGTTCAGTCTCCTCATCGACCATGCGTACCGAATCGCACAGGGTTGGGATGGAACTTGACTATACCCTCAACGATCAAAATTCTATTTTGTTCAGACCCAACGCTACTCTTGGGTCGGGCACTACCGGCGAGGAGAGTACCTACAGCTCAACCGGATTTCTGGGAACCAAAATTAACGATGGATGGAGCCAGTCGTCGGGAAGCAGCGAGATGCGTGAAACGGGTGGGGAAGTATTGTTGCGTCATCGTTTTAGCAAGCCCGGGAATACACTTTCGCTCAGCGTAAATTATACTCTTTCTCAGACAACCATGGACGGATACAACAAATCCGAGACTCATCTGTACGGCGAACGGGAGCGGATAGATTCGGTAAATCAACATTACCTCCAGGACAACAAAAATTATGCGGTAACGGGAAGACTCTCCTATACCCAGCCCCTTGGAGGCAATTACTTTTTGGAAATTGCCTACCGATACCGGTACGACCAGAAAAATTCGGACAAAGAGAGTTTTAACTACAATAATGATTCTCAACAATATGATTTAAAGGATATTGATTATTCGAATGTCCTCAAAAATACCACTATAGAACAGCAAGCCGAACTTAACTTGAGGAACAATCAGGAAAAGTACAGCTATACGGTAGGATTCTCTGCGATGCCTTCCTACATCCACAGCATTGGAGAGACCGGAGGAGTGGAACGCGATTTTGCCAAACACCGCTTTAATTTTGCCCCGACCCTTGATTTCAGGTACAATTTTGCCCAAAATTCCAATCTGCGGATACAGTACAGCGGACGAACCAATCAACCCTCGTTAAACCAGCTTCAACCTGTCAAGGACAATTCCAATCCCCTCCGCATTCAGGAAGGTAATTTGGATTTGACGCCGGAATTTGCCAACAGGTTATCGGTCGAGTACAGAAACACCAATATGAGCACTTTTAGAACTTTTTCTCTTCGTTCTGACATTAACTACACGTTAAACAGAATCATCAGTAAAAGCGAATATATAGATGGAGTGCAATATATTATGCCCGTTAACGAAGGTGCCTACTTTAGTGGTAACCTCAATTATTTCTACAATACCCCTATTGCCCGATCCAAATTCTACGTCATGTCCAACGGCGGGGTCAGAACTTCCTCGGGAGACAGTTATTCCAATGGCGTTAAGAATCACACTACCAATCTTGGCCTAAATGAGATGTTACGTTTCAACTATAGGGGCCTAAAATTGGATGTGGGTATTTCGGGCAGCGCCAACTACTCCAAAGCATGGTATACGATTGATCAAAACGGCGTAAACAACACGTGGAATAA
>JGI24705J35276_12238385_pt1 | contig 20727 bp, 24 predicted proteins | sample TergutNt197P4_FD_35276 | JGI IMG/M metagenome (IMG submission 35276) | reverse complement strand
CGCAAGCTTGAATCTGCCTGAGGGGGGCCTGAGGGCCGCCGGGCGGGCAGCCTGAGCCCCACTCGGGCATCCGGGCGGGCAGCCCAACCTTGCCATCTTGCCTTTATCGTTTTATATGCAACATCTGTGTCACCAGATCTTTGAGCACCTCGTCGCTTACCTCTGGATGCCTGCGGATATAGCCCACAACACCGGTGATCACCACATAAAAGGTCGCATAGAGGTGCTTGATGCTTATCTCATGGTTCTCAAGGTACTCATCAACCATGGTCTCCTCTATGTATTTTGCCACCCTGTCGGCAACCCGGTTGAGAAAGTCCAGATAGAGGGCAGAGTTCCCATAGGATACCAGCGCCTTGTGAAAGGGGTCATTCTCAAATATCCCCAGCCGCAGTATCCTCACTATGCTGCCCAGCGCCTGCTCTATGTTGCCGCGCTGGCGCCCCTCATTCCAATACCTCAGTGCCTCAAGGTATCCCTCCACGTAGTCATCAAGCACCGCCGAGGTCACTGCCTCCTTGTCAGAGAAATAGTGGTAGAACAGCGCCCTGGTAACGCCCACACGGTCTGTGATGCCTTTTACCGAGGTCTTTGATAAGCCTTGCTCCTCAAAAAGGTCGCGCGTTGCATCGATGATCTCCTGGCGCCGCTGTGCGTGCCGCCTGGTCTCAAGATCGCTCCCAGCGTCTTTTCCATTAGACGATACATGCGTAGAGGTTATGAGTGTTGTGCCTGCACCATACTGATAGTCATTGTTTCTCATTACCTTGATTCCTCTCTTTTTTGAGCTACGTACCAACTGCCCCCGGTAAACCCCCAGGACAATGCCCATAATTGCTTTTGTTCATGGCAGATTATAATCCAATTGACAGTACGTCAATATACAGATTCTGCATATCGTCAATCGTAAAGACAATTTTACGTTCCCGTAAACTTCGCAGGCAGCGGGCGCAAAAAAAGCAGGGGCGTCTTAAAGACGCCCCTGCGTATGAAGCACATTGTGGGCAAAGCCTATTTGATATAGCCCTTGATCATGTCTATCCCATAGTCGGTCACTTTGTAATAGACATGAAGCCTGTCCTTGTCATCAAGCTCCCACTTTGATTCTTCAAGCATGCCGTTCTTCTCAGCAGACATCAAAGACTCATTCACGGCTTTTACCTTAAACGCCCTGAAGCTTTGGTAATCACCCTCAAGCTTTGTCATAACGGTTTGCACATCGATCTCTTCACCGTTCTCAAAGAGCTTTAAGATCGCATAGTTGAGAGGTCTCATGCTGATACCTCCTTATCCTTCTTCTTGAACAGATCCAATGGGTTCACGGCAATCAAGAATATCCCTATCACCATCACAATGGCGGCTATCCACTGGATGGGCAACAACACATATCCGGTGCTGGGATCCAACGCACCATCAACATATCCCCAGCCAAGATACAGCCCGCAGACCAGAAAGCTGAACAGCGGTACCCAAAACGAGAAACCTCCGTTGCAGGCCATGCCAAGGGCGGCACCGCACATGCTGTTGCCCTTGTACCAAAAGCCAAAGGAAAGACCAGCGGCCAAACCAGCTATCAAGAAGAAGAAGAGAGGACTACCCAAGATGCCCGTACCAGGATCGATGAAGGGGCCCTTTAAAGCCTCTATGAGCATTTGGGGATACAGGCCAACGCTTCCCGCAAAGATGAACAACGCCGGCGTGAGGATAAACAGGGTGAACACCCCAGAAGTGAACTGGCGGATGGAGATGGAGATCTCATAATCGATAACCGAGGTCCCAAAGCCGCCCACCGCACCTTCAATACCCCAGCCAAGTGCCGATATCAAAGCCACAGCCAGACCAGCAAGGAACATCCCGTTTACCTCCACGCCAGAAAAGGCCGTTGACCCAATCATAAAGGTGGCAATGACACAGATGAGTATGCCTATGCCCATACGGAGATTCAGTTTCTGCTTAAGGAATATCCTGCCGATGATGGCGCCAATGGCAGGACACAACGCGCTTATGGGGGTAGCTATAGGCCCGGCCATGGTCAATGCTATCAGATAGGCGGTTGAGGCAATGGGCCCTCCGATCAGTGCGCACAGCACCATAACGGCACCAGGTTTTGACTTAAAGCAGCGCAAGAAGTCCATGAACTTTCCCTTGACGGCTGCCTTGCCTATCATCCAGATGGCGCTGATAAAATCGTTAAGACCAGATCCAAGCGCCCCTAAGATCAACACCGCCATAAGGAAGCTCATGGTCACGCCACCTATCATCGCCGGCGTGACGTCATAATACCAATCCCCATACCAGTTAAGCCATTCCCCCGAACCTGTGGCGGCCAAAAGGGTTGACCCATAAACGCCATAGAGTATGCCCGAGAATATCGCGATGAGGATACCCTTTTTGAAAAAACTCGAAGTACGTGAACGACGCGCTTCTTTTAACTTTGAAGACCCGTCCATTTTCTCTTCCTTCCTTTTAACTCAGTACTCAATCATCGATACTGTTTATATAATCAACCATCGCCTTTTCCTGCTCCGGGTCCAAAAGGCTCTCAGGGGCCTCCTCCAAGATCTTCACAACCTTGGCATGTGCTGCTGCCACCACATCTTTGCTGCCGTCTGCCTCCCATTCCTCTATCAGGCGCCAGTCGGATACCTGAGGAGCCCAATAATCACGGAAGTGCATTATCGTCGAGTCATTGGTCAAGAAGTTAGTGTTAGGCTCAGCGCCCAGCAGATCCTCCATGCCCAGCTGTTCTTCATTGAAGGTCAAGCCATTCACCAGATGCCGCACACGGCTTATCACCTCGTCATCAAGCACGGTCTTCTCCAGGGAGCAGGTCATGAGGTTAGCCAATGAGCCCACGGTCTGGCTTATCAGGTTGACGCCCGCAATCGCGGTATACAAAAAGCTCTGCATCGTCTCAATGCCCGCCTGGTAGTCTATGGTCTTAGATGAGGTCACACCCGTTTGGGCGCGCGCAGGAAGCCTGTAGAAGTGCTTGAACATCTGAACACTGGAGGCCAGCATCAAAGCGGTGTCTGGGCTTGCGCATTCCCACGAGGCAGTGCGCATGTAACCATACGTAAGCGAGGCAGATAGCACCACAGGCACTCCCGGGGTGATAAGCTCAGCCAGCACCAACCCCGCCAGGTCCTCTGCAATGGTAAGTATCAGGGTGGATGCCAAAAAGACCGGGCTGGTGATGCCTGACATGGGGGCCGAAACTATGCATACGGGCTGGTTGTGTTCCGCATAGACCTTAATCCCATCACAGGCAAACTCAGAGAAGAAGAACGGTGAGTTTGGACAGACTATGTGCCAGGTAAAGTAGTTCTTCTCCACCCATTCCTTTCCTAGGCCTATCTCAAAAAGCCTGAATACCTCTTCCTTCTTCTCAATGGTATCAACCTCCATGGGAGAGAGTATCGGCTTGTCGCTGGCCTTTAATGATTCAAGTGTGGTCCAGAGGTTCTTTGTCCTTGGCGCCAGGTCAAAAGGACTTATGGGAGCATATCCGGCGATGTCAACGTTCTTGCAGGCCTGGTAGACCTTTTGCACGTTAGAGAAATCCTTCAGCGTTGGAGAGCGCCGCTGCCCCTGATAATCCAGAATATAAACCTCACCGCCGGCTGGATGAGCCACGATTCCTTCCCCTATTGTCACCGATCGTGCCGGATTAGGCGCGGCAAGTGTAAAGACCTTAGGAACCTGCGCAAGGCTTTTCTCCACCAGTTCCTTAGAGATATAAACCGTGTTACCCTCAACCTTGCAGCCATGCTTCTTAAAGACCTCCACGCAGGCATCTGACTCAAATACCATGCCCTTCTTCTCTAACAGCTCGCAGGCTTTGTCGTGGACAGTCTGCATCTGATCATCGGTCAGTACACGTAATTGTCCTGCTATGTTCATACTTGGCTCCTTTCCATACGCTATAAAAGCTTGCCAAGCTCTCGGATATCCTGTTCGTGCTCAATGAGCCATTTGCATGAATCAGAAAAATGCTGGCAGTAGTAAAGATACTCATACTCATTGATATCCATGTCTGCGCTTACAGAGCCCTGAGCCCAGCCATAGACATAGATCGGCGCCTGCAGCATGGCCTCAAAGAAGTAATCCTTCTCTGTCTGGGTAAGGGCATCGATCCTGCCTATCTCCTTACAGGCCCTGTTATATGCCCCAATGAACTGCGCAACCCGCGAAAGATCAATGACGCCGGGAGTGGTAAGGCTCCATGAGGCAAGGCTGTAGTGCATCCCAAGAGCTATATCAAAAAGACGCGAGTCGATCATCGCCATGTCATAGTCAAAGCTACCTGAAACCGACTCATCGTCCCAATATTTGAAGTTGCCTCCATGGAAGTCAAGGTGACAGGGGCATATGACCATCTTGGCATAGGCATCCTGTGGGATGGTGGCCTGCTTACACCAGGCAACATAGCTATCCTGAAAGGTATCCATGTATTCCGTGAACTTGTTATCCAGACCGGCATCGCGGTAGAACTCGCGGTATTCAAGCAGACGACGGGGGAAATCAGCAATCAGGTCATTGATGCATATATCCTCATTAGTGCCCAACAGGTTGTCGCCGCGCAGGCCCTGCGGGTCAAAATCCACCGTGGATGAGTGGAACTGGGCCAGAGCCTTGGCCGCGCTTTCAAGGGTCACATCCTTTAGGGAATCCACCGCCCAATTAGTCATCCAGTCATACAGGCGCTTGCCATCAATGTAGTTGAAGATCGCAAAGAGATACTCCGCCGCCTCTTTACCCTCATCAATGCTCTGTATAACATAGGTCTTCCCGTCATTTGCCATTACGGGTACCGCCGTGTACTCTGCGCCATGCGCATGTGCGTGCAACAAGAGCCTGTGCTCAAAGGTCAGTGCATCTATGGTCTTTCCCTTGCGGTATTGCCGCACAATCCAGGTGGATTTCTTCCCATCCTTTTTGGTATTAATGCCAAAAGTGATATTCACATATCCGCCAAAGATCTGATAAAGGTCCACAAGCTCGCCCAGATCATAGCGCTCTTCAACCATCTCCTTTATCTGAGCATAGTAGTATTGCATGCGCGCCCTTTCGCAAACATCTGAAAGGGCTGCAACTGAAGCTCCGATATCAAGCTCCAACTGCTTCAATGATGGCGGTGAGATCGCCGGGTATTCCTGCATCTCGTCAACTGCCATCTCAACATAAGAACCATATTCCATACGCGTTCCCTCCTTTTCCTGCAACTAGCTGACCCTCAATCCTCTACCTTCACTCGATACGCACATCAACCCCGCGCTCGTGCAACGTATCCCATGCCAGCGGCGTGATGATCGTTCCTTTGCAAAAAGCCACTTTTGAGCCCGGCGCAAACTGTGCGGCCTCAATCTGCGTGATGACCTGTTTCTCAAGCTGAGCAGTGCAGCAACAATCAGCCTCTTCTTTGCCGGCATCCCTGCCTGACAGCCCGTCTGCTGCCTGCTCTTGTCTGATCCTATCCATCAGCCTTCGCACAACTTCATCGGTCAAGGCATCAACATCCATATATCCCCCTTTCTCATGTGTCTTTGGCGGCACAGATCACGCCAAACATCCCTTTAATGAACCCCGCGGCATTGGCCTCGTCATAGTCGATATGCATAAAGTTGTCCGCATCAGGTGAGACCCGGACCCTCACCCGCTTAAAAGTCAAAGGTCGCGATGAGTCCAGGTCAAACCCCACCCTGTCACCGTCCCTTAAACCAAGGGCAGCTGCGGCCTCAGGCTTCATATGGATGTGCCGCTCCGCAATGATCAGGCCACCACGAGTCTTAACACAGGCATTGCCATTCTCAATGGTGATACTGGGGGTCTCCTCAAGGTTCCCGCTGTCTCGGCAAGGCGGGTCCACGCCCAGCGCTTTGGCATCGGTCACAGAGACCTCTATCTGCGTCTGTGCGCGCTCCGGGCCTATGACAACCACATTCTCCAAACGCCCCTTGGGCCCCACCAGGCAAACCCGCTGCTTGCCCACAAATTGCCCGGGTTGTGAGAGGTACTTCTTCCAGAGCAGGGCGTAGTCATCTCCAAAAAGCTCTTTTGCATCCTGGGTTGACAGATGCACGTGACGCCCAGAGGCCTCCACCTGGAACCTTCCCTGCGCGGCCAGTTCAGCACGTACCTGCGCCAGGACAACCTCGGTGATCGCTTCCAAAAGCTCTTCGTGCCCCGCGCTCATGCTGGTGCCTCGTACTGTCCACACACAGCCCTCAGACAAAGCACATACAATGCCGATGAGAGCCGGTTATACCCTCTCATCAAATCTTCCCTAAACGTAGTGCCGTCTTCCTTTTTGAACGCCCTATAAAAGGCAAGCTCGCATTGACGTGAAAGCGCCCGTAAGCCATTGAGCAAAACAGTGAGTTCACCGTCTTCATATGAGATCATAAAGAGGTGCCCGCGCCCAAAATGACGCTTTGGGTGGTGGGAGATATCATGAATCATGTCCAGATCCATTCCCAAGAGCTGTGTCGCCTCAAAAGGCTCATCCTTCACCTCTGAGCTTGAGAGCCTGCAGACAAAGCCGTGCACATCCTCAAGATCTGTAAGCAAATGAGCTATTCCCAGGGCAGATGCGCGCAGCTGTACCTTCAAAATCTCTGCAATGAGCACATCCACCTCACCTCTAAAGGCTATCCGCGGGTCATCCTTACAGACAAGTGTGTCCTTGTTCAGGTGCGTCATATGCTCCGGCTTGTTGCCATGGGGGCATGTTTCCCTTACCTCTACCTGCAATCTGGCATTGGTTATCACATCCATGGCGGCAGGCGTTATCACGCTATCAGCGGGTAGTCGCAGTTTACCCTTGACCACCATGTTGCCTTCGTCGATGAGCTGCTTAACGGTATCTTCGGTTATGACTTTCATCAGCTCTTGGGCAGGATCATCTCAACATCCGCATGCGGACGTGGGATAACATGCACAGAGAGCAGCTCGCCTACGCGGCCAGCGGCGGCGGCACCCGCATCCGTGGCGGCCTTCACGGCACCCACATCTCCCCGTACCATGACCGTCACCAGTCCCCCACCAACCAGCTCCCTGCCAATGAGCGTCACATTGGCAGCCTTCACCATGGCATCTGCGGCCTCTATCGCACCAACCAAACCCTTTGTCTCAATCATTCCCAGTGCAACTGAACCTTCCATTTTCTTTTCCTCCTAAACCTTCGATTGTCTAAACGTTCCTTGCCTTGTAAAACCTTGCCCTTCCCTGGCCTGCCTTATTGCAAGCCCCTCAGATAACCCCTTGCTCCTTCAATCTTGTATAGACAAGAGTCACAAGGGAATTGATCCTGTCCTCATCGTTCATACTTATTGCTGCAGCGCGCCCATTGCCGCTGTGTGTGTCTGTGTATGCCGCCTTACCGGCAGATAGCAGCCCCCTGTCTGCGTGCGAGGCCAGGCCCTTGCCCACCGCTTTGCGGATCTCTGGGAGCTCTAAGGTCCCATAGGCTATCCTGCGGTAGTTGATCAGATTGAGGGGCGACACATTGTCAGAGGTGGAATTGCCTCCTACTGCCCCACAACCCAAGGTCAGCGATGGCGGCAGTCCTGTTGTCGCACCAATACCGCCCAGGGCCCCACAGGTGTTTATCAGCAAACGGCTGACGGGCTTCTCAAGGGCAAACTCCCGTATGAGGGCCTCATCGTTCGAGTGCATGATCATGGTGTGCCCGGCCCCCTCATTGTTGAGTATCTTGATTGCCAGGGCGCAGGCTGCGCGCCAGTCTGCCACCGTATAAAAGGCCAGAACCGGGCAGAGCTTCTCGCGTGAAAGGGGTATCTTCCTGCCTACCTGTGTCTCGCGGCCAATAAGTAGCGCGGTGTCTTTGGCTACCTGGATGCCTGCCATCCCTGCAACCTCAGCGGCGGTCTTACCCACGGTTGCGGGGTTCATGGTAAAGTTCGGCGTCATCAACACGCCATCGATGCGCTCTTTCTCATCCTCAGAAAGCAGGTAACACGCTTGTCTTTTAAGTTCTTCCAAAACACGCTTCTCTATCTCATGCTCAACTATGATCGACTGCTCAGAGGCGCAGATAACGCCGTTATCAAAGGTCTTTGACTCGATGATCCTCTTTACCGCCAGGGGGATATCCGCGCTTTTCTCAATATAGGCGGGCCCGTTGCCAGGCCCCACGCCTATGGCCGGGTTGCCCGATGAATAAGCCGCCTTGACCATGGCCCCTCCGCCCGTTGCCAGTATCAGGCTTGTATGACTGCTCCTCAGCAGCTCAGAAGTGCCTTCCATGGTGGCTTCCTTCATGACCCCTATGCACCCAGCTGGAAGCCCTGCGCTCTCAGCCGCAATGCGCAGCACCTCAGCGGCCTCGATTATGCAGTTCTTGGCCGCAGGATGAGGCGAGAAGATCACGGCGTTACCGGCTTTTATCGCAACCAGGGCCTTGAAGATCACCGTTGATGTGGGGTTGGTGGAGGGTATCAGCGCGGCGATGACCCCCACGGGTACCGCTACCTCAAATACATGTCTTTGCTCATCGTTGTTGATGATGCCAACGGTCTTCATGTCCTTTACATAGTCATACACCACCTGCGCGGCAAAGTAGTTCTTGATGGCCTTGTCCTCAGCCTTGCCAAAGCCGGTCTCCTCATGGGCCATCTTGGCAAGTCTGCTGGCGTTATCCAGCGCGGCATCCTTTATCACCTGGCAGATCGCATCCACCTGTGCCTGACTCATCTTTGCGAGCTTGGCCTGGCCCTCTACGGCTTTACGCAACAGATCACGTGTCTCTTGGATCGAGCACAGATCCCTGTCTATCAACTGACTCATACTCATCCCAGCTTCCTAACGCAGCTACCCAACTCACCTGTGCCCCGGCACAGTTCGCTTTACCTATCAAAGCTCCTTGGGGTTGTTGGCAACATAGATACACGCCTCAGCAAATGCTTCGCACGCTGCCTTACAGGCAGATTGCGTGCCCACCATAATGGCACCGGAGATATTGGTGGTATTCAGCGGCGGATTAAAGAAGGCCGCTATGCGCACCTCCGCCGCCTTAAGTGCTGCGTCAACCGCAAAGAACATCTCAACAGGCGGAGCCATGCAATACGCCATAGCCGTGCCGGCCTCAACCTCGCATAGCTTTGACAGATAGTTGCCAGAGGCCGATATGGTATGGGCCATATAGATTGACTCGCCCGCCTCATCGGCGTTCACATAGTAGGCCCCGTTGCGCACATGCTCAATGGCAGCATCCAGGCCAGCCCTGGCCTCTGCGGGATCAGGCGCCGCAAGTATGGCCACCGCCTCACCCGAGAGCTTGGCATAAGGGTCATCCAAAGCAGAGAAGGTGCTCTCGCAATAGACAACCTCAACATCCGCCTTCTTTGTGGCCTCATCAACGGCAATGAACACAATGTCGTCAACCGAGGCTGTAAAAATGGCTAGGCTCCTATAACGCCCATCCAGCTTTAGCTGAGCCGCCAGACCCTGGTCAACATTGGGGATTATCTTTTGGCAGACAAGGTCCGCGCGGATGATCTCACCCTTCATGGATATCACTTCTCCTCAGACCAGCTTCAGGTCCACGCCAGACATCTTGTGCTTCAGCATCGACTGCGCCAACTCCGCTATCTGCGCGCCCGCCTCAACCGGTGGCGTGGCCGTTGGCGAGATATTCGATATCACGGTGCGCCTTGACTCCTCCATGCCAATCGTGGGCTTGTAGGCAAGATAAGCACCCATGGAAGCCTGTGAGTTCAACCCCGGCCGCTCACCCGTCAAGATGATCACAACCTCGGCCCCCGTAAGCTCACCCACCTCCTCCATCACCGCAACACGCCCATTGCGCACAAAGAAGTGCCTCTGCGCATAGCTGATACCCAGCGACGTAAGCCCTTGCTCCAGGGCAGGCAGTATATCCTTGGCATTGCGCTCAATAGCCTTGGATGACAGCCCGTCTGAGAGCACTATCTGCACCTCTTTGCCCATCTGCGCGTTCTTCTTCACCAGCTCAACCGAGGCATCTGACAAGCGCCTCCCCGATGGCGGGTTCTTAAGGTACTCAGCCTTATCCGCCGAGGTACTTTCTAATACGATAAGATCAAGCTCACTCAGCACCACCTCATCCACATCCGACCAAACGGTGTTCTGCGCTGCCGCGTGATCCGCCTTGAAGCGCATGTAACTGCTGGTCAAAGGGCGTGGCCCTGCACGCCAGATGCCCAGCCGCCCAGAAGTGAACTGCTTCATCTTCTTGTAGCCTTCTTCATCAACGGCATGAGGTACGTTATAGGTGTCCTGCATTGATATGGTGGTGATATCCGCTACGCTTTCTGCATCAGCCACTGGTGGCGCCGCTGTCACCACAGGCGTGCGTGGAGCAGCGGCTCGAGCAGGCACAGCGCCCTTAGACATCTCCTCACGAATCACATCAGAGACCAGCGTACGTATTGAATCCCTCAGATCATCTTCATTCATCATCTGTCTCAACCTCTTCTCTCCTGTTCCCAAAAGACCACCGCAGTAAACCCACATTGGCTCTCAGGCATGTTGCCCCTCCAGCAGCTAAAAAGCCTGCTACTGCCGCTATCTCAAGAAAATCGATGCATCTCCAAAACGTTCAGTAGGCATACAGTCCTCATCCAGTATCTCCATCTTCTGGAGCCATTTCTCAAAAGCCGGATCCCGCCTGAGCCCCGTGAGCTCAAGCAGGGTCTGCAGGTCGTGATTGCCTAGCAGCTGGTAGTTGAGCATGATGTCATCACCCATCGGAGCAGTAACAAAATATGGCATGCCAGCCTCAGCAACCAGCAGGGATAGCACCTCTGAGTCATTTTGGGAGGCAGGCATATGATTGGTGTAGCAGACGTCAACGCCCATGGGAAACAGATGCATCTTGCCCATAAAGAGCTCCTCAAGTCCCCCTCGTTGCTGCTGCACGGTGTCATAGATGTATTCAGGGCCTATAAAGCCAACAACCGACATCACCGCAAAGGGGTTATAGCGCCGTGCATACCCATAGGTGCGCGCCTCAAGGGTCAGTTCATCTATGCCCAAATGGGCATCAGCAGAAAGCTCTGAACCTTCGCCTGTCTCAAAGTACATAGGGTTCGGTGCACCTGAGATACACTCGTGCAGGCCCAGGTCATAGGCCTCGTCCAACAACTCCGTGGTGATGCCAAATGACTCGTTGGCCTTTTGTGTGCCTGCCAAAGACTGGAATATCATGTCAACGGGCGCGCCTTTGCGTATGGCTGCCATCTGGGTTGTTATGTGTGAGAGCACACAGTGCTGTGTGGGTATCTCCCACTTCATACGCAACTCATACAGCTTGTTCTGCAGGTACACGGTGGATTCCACCGTGTCCTGCACGGGGTTAAGGCCAATCATCGCGTCCCCTATGCCATAGGCCAATGCCTCATAGGTCTCCACAAATATGCCATCGATATCATCGGTGGAGTGGTTAGGCAACGCACGGGTAAGCGCAATGCCCGGACGCCCCATCTCCAAGATGCAGCGCGAGCGGTTATTGATCTTTCTTGCCGCGTATATCAAATCCATATTTGACATGATCTTTGCGCAGGCCGCAATCATCTCACTGGTCAAGCCTGTGCAGATACGCTGGATAACAGGGCCAGTGGAACTGTATTCCATAAGAAAGTTACGCAGATCCCCCACGGTCCAGTTCTGTATCTCCTTGAATACCGTCTCATTGAGCTGGTCTTGGATGACACGTGTCACATCATCTGTCTCATAGGGAACAGCGGGATGGTTCCTTATGTCGCTCAATGGGGTCTCTGAGAGGATTATCTTTGCCGCAGCGCGCTCCTCTTTGCTCTGTGCCGCAAGACCGGCAAGCTCATCCCCTGATTTCTGCTCACTGGCCTTTGCCTGGACCTCATTTAGGTCCTTGAACTGATAGGTTTTCCCAAACATCACTGTTTTCAGCTTCATTGGTGACTCCTCTCCTATACTCTCCCGCCTTATTTAAAGATCAATGTCTTTACAATCACTGGCAGAACCATGCCGCCAATGATGGGATTCCCAATATCTATGTAATCGCCCTCGCCCACCTCAACACAATCAATGCAAACCACGGGGTTATCCGTAGTCAACAGGCGCTTTATCGTGTGTCCCAAAGCCTTTGCCATATCGTGTTCCACCAAGATGATCAGGGTCCTTCCAGAGCTGATGACCTGTTCCATGCCTTGTAGCAACTGTCTGGCAATCACTTCCAGTTGTCTGAAGTCAGGCGCATTGATACCTTTGAATGCTATGGCCAGCTGCTGATTCTCACCTTCCAGCTCAAACCATTCGATGCGCTTGCCAAGCTCCTCAACAAACAGCGGGTCATCGGGAGCTATAGCATCAGGGATGCGAATGATGGGGATGTTCTTCAAAGGAAGCGCCCTGCGGTCATAGGTCACCGTTGTGCCACTGATGTTGGCGGTGTGTGAGCCAGCCCCCACAACGGTGGCACGAATGGTCTCCTCGGGTTCAACCACAATCAGCTTTTGGCTAAAGGATGATTCCCTCAACGCATCAGCCATCAGGATGCCTAGATCCTGATACCTGAAGACATCGTTGTCCCCCCTGCTTTCCCGATAATAGATATCTCCCACACCACCAGAGAACATCACATGGCTCACAGCTTTGCTCGGCAACATGTCATTGATGGTTATGAGCTGCTCAAAGTACGGGTCACGTTCGGCTATGCCCACCAGGGCCTCAAGTTGATGGACCATGATGCGGGCCAAAGCCTTTAGTTTGCCAGCTTCTGCTCTGCCCCCCCTGTGGATAGGAAGACCCTCCTGCTCGATGATATGCGCGATCTTATCGTTTATATAAGTTATCGTTCCGTCCGGGGCAAACGTGAGCTGTCGGCCGCCAATGTCCAGGCACCCGGCTGCAATGACGTCGCCTCTGTCAAAGATGGCAACGTTGGATGTCCCGCCCCCAATGTCGATATTCGCAACGGTCGCTTTATGGTCCTTTGAGTATTTGTCAGCGCCGGCGCCTTTCCCGGCGATGATGCTCTCCAGTTCTGGGCCGGCAGTGGCCACCACAAAATCGCCCGCATAACCACTGAGCTTGCCCAGCGCCTCCTGCGCGTTGGCGCGGCGGGCCGTCTCGCCGGTGATTATCACCGCGCCGATGTCTATGTCTGTTTTGTCGATTCCCGCCTGATGATACTCGCTGTCTATGATCTGCATAACGGCATCCATATCAATGCGGTCATCACTGGTCAAAGGCGTGAGGTATATCTCGCTGCGATACACAATCGTCTTGCCAACGATCGCGATACGGGCGATGTTGAACGCGGGGGCAAGATTCTTGAGCACTATCCTCGAGAACACCAACTGGGTTGTGGATGTGCCGATGTCGATCCCCACGCTTAGTATCTCCTCTTTGGTAAAGCTTTCCATAGGTACCAGTGCCCTGTCTGTCAACTTTGCCTGAATGCCAAAGACACGGTTGTGCCGTCTGTTCCCGAGTCTATGGTGATCTTGCCGTTGAGGTTCACCTGTACAAGACCCTTGATGATGAACAGCCCAAAGGCACCTTCTTTTTCAACAGATGTATCAAAACCAACGCCGTTATCCTTGACCTGTATGATCTTGGTGTCACCATCGCTTGCCGTGGTGACCTCTATCCTTCCGTAAGACCTTTGAGGGAATGCGTGTTTGATGGCATTCTGGATTAACTCATTTGCTACAAGCCCCAACCTTGCCGATGTCTCGCTGTCTAAAAGGAAGTCAACCCCAGACACCTCTATCTCCACCTCCAGGCCCGTGTTTGCCAACAAGGCCAGATGATTGTCACGTATGCTTCCCAAGACCTCCAATACCGGCACAGACACACTGTCTCCCTGCGCCAGGATCTCAAATGTGGTGGAGATGGAAAGTATGCGATTCACCGCGATATCTATGATCTCCTTTGCCTGGGTGTTATCGCATTGGCGGGCCTGCAGGCGCAAAAGCGATACCACGGTCATAAGGTTGTTCTTCACGCGATGCTGCATCTCGCGGTTAGTGACCAGATAGCCGCTCTCACCGCTCTCAAAGCGTTTTGCCTGGGTGACATCGTCAATGAACATGATTAAAAAGGACTCGAGCCTTCTCAGGACGGCAAAACGGATTCGGAAGTACCGTGTGCCAACCATCACCGACTGCTCCTGATAAAAGCTGACATCTGCGGCACTTTCGTTATGGGGGTGTGCAATGTCATCTGCTGGGCCCTTTTTGCCATCCTCTGCTGCCGCCTGTTCCCGCTTCATCACATAGGCATCAAGCAGATCGTTGAATTGGCTAGACGAGAGGTTGAGCGCATCAAAGTGCCTGTCAAGTATCGAGAGGTAGCCAAAACTGCGATACAGGTCGTCACTGTACTTGTTGGCATAAAGCAGGATGCCCTCATGATTGAAGAACATAACGCCTTCATGGATCTGAAGATCCGCACTCTCTATCTCTGCCTGCATGAGCGCGAGCATTATGTCGGAGATCTGGCTGGAGCGTGCCAGGGAGGGGTTGATCGACCCCCCACTCACATCAATCGATTTCTCAAGGATGAGTATGGCAACCACCTCATCGCCTTTAAAGATCGGCAGCGCCCTTTGGGTGGTGATGATCTTGCCACCATTCTTCTTATTTATGCTTGTGCCCAATGATTCCTGTGCAAGGGCTGTCTCATAGGCCTTAAAGACCGCCGGCTCGTTATCACGATAGATGAAGTCACCCAGATAAGAGTACTCATAATAGGATTTGTCAGACAGCTGTTCGGCTATGACAAACATAAGGTCCTCATCGGCGACCTTTATATCGATAAAGACCTCATAATCGCTGATCTGGCTAAAGAGCTTGAGCATCTTGGCAACATCCAGTATGGCTGCAATGGCAGCCTTATCAAGCTTTCCATAATTCTGGCAGCTACGCTCAATGAAGTTCTGTTGACGTTCCTCCATCATTGTGACCTGTTCTCCTCCTCACTCAGCAGGAGTAGGTCTGCGATGTGTCGCAATGAGCTTTGCTTCTCCATGCTCAGGTTGCGCATCTGGGCATATGCTGCATCCTCATCTATGCCGTTGCGTTTCATTAAGATGCCCTTGGCACGCTCGATGATCTTCCGGTCCTCTAGTTTTTGCGCCAAGTCATCCAGCTTCTTCTCCAGGTCCTGGCTCTTGATGGATTTGGCATAGGCAACCTGAATGGTCGATACCAGGGTTTTCTCATCAAGTGGCTTTACCAGATAGCCAAAGGCGCCCACGTTCATGGCCTCACGGATCAACTTATCCTCAAAATAGGCAGTCAAAAACACTATGGCGTGACAGGTGCGGTCCGCGATGATTCTCTTAGCGGCAGAGATTCCGTCCAGGTTGGGCATCTCAATGTCCAGTAGAACCACATCTGGTCTCAGTCTCTCGCACAGACTCACGGCATCTATGCCATCAGAGCCTTCTCCCACCACCTCAAAACCAGCCAGCTCCAACATCTGCCGGCAATCCAGACGTATGATCTGGCTGTCTTCCACCAGTACGATCCTCATAGCGTTTACCTCTCTGTAAGCAAAGCCTTTACCTCTTTAATGCCTCTATCCTCAAACGAACTTGTAAGGATCACCTGCTCTACACCGGCCATATGCAGGCAATCTTTTGCATATGAACTCTCCTCATCCTCTTTGAGTAAATCGATCTTCGTCACAATGCCAATCGTTGGACAGGTGAACATGCGTGTTATACCCGGGGGATATACCGTTTGGGTATCAGTAACATCCATAACCAGCGCCACCAGATCCACGCCCATTGAGGTCACCAGCAGGGCCGAATGGTAGTTACGGTTCTCAAGATACTCACCAGGTGTATCAACTATCCCGCCATAGAATTCCAGCGACTGTGTCTTGCGATAATCCAACGGAAGGTCAAAAAGACACTGATACAAGGTTGTCTTCCCACTACCCACAGGCCCTATGAACATGGTTTTCCTCATACCCCTTATCCTCAGGTCCTTGTCATCTGTGGGACACTCATCCCATGCAATGTCTTCATTCGCTCCAGCACCTCAAGTATCGACGCCTCAACTGAAGCTACATCCCCTACAATGACCAACGAGCCATTAAAGCGGTCGATATACCCAATGTCGATTTCCCCTGCCTTCATCGCTATATCCGCGGCGATGATCGCCCCCTCGCTTGGGGTGATGGTCAGGATACCTATGGAATTCGAGCCCACCTCAAGACCAAGCTTTCTATAGATGCTTTCATCAGGGTTGACTATGACATGGGCAAGGGATACTTGCTTGCCAGGGACATATTCCTGTATCACACGCTGGAGCTGCACGTCTTCCTTCATTGAGAAGCCTCCCTCATGTCTTTCTGCATGTCAGCTGTCAACAAATCAGCTGGGCAGTCAGCTGAGTTTTGGGAGTATCTGCTCAACGTCAGCATGAGGACGCGGTATGACATGCACAGAGACCAGCTCGCCAACCCGTGTAGCCGCTGCCGCGCCCGCGTCAGTGGCAGCTTTCACGGCACCAACATCACCGCGTACCATAACGGTGACAAGGCCACCACCCACGTATTCTTTACCAATCAACACAACATTCGCTGCCTTGACCATAGCGTCAGCAGCTTCTATCGAGGCCACCAGACCTTTAGTCTCAATCAACCCCAGAGCAATTTGATTGTCCATCATTCTTCCTTTCTTCTGTGCGTCCCTTTCATTGGACCTTTTTGCCCTTGCCATATCTGAATAGACCTCAGCTTGGGCTTTCTTCACACAGCTCTTCCCAATTTGCAGGATAAGCCGCATAGAAAACTGTTGCATGATCAGGCGAACTGAATGTCACCGCCGTGTTGTGGGGTATGAACATCGTATCGCCCGCATGACCCGTATATGTTTTTCCCTTGATGGTTATCTCCCAGGTACCTTTCAGGATATAGTCCACTTCGTCATATCCCAGATACCAATCAAATGATGATTCTTCTATATCTAAAAGGCCAAAGGCCAGATTGGGGCTCTCTTTACTTGTGAGGAACTGGCAAAAGTTCACGCGGTCTTGGGGCTTGCCCGTATCAAAGACCTCTAGCTCCACATTTGAGCCACGGATGACAGCAAATCCGCTGGGATCCCTGGTAATATCTAGTGGCTTAACCCCTGCATTCTCAGCCAGTTGCTCTGCAACCATTCTCTTGATAAGATCCCTTAACTGCCTTGTCAGTTCCTCATCCACTGTTCTCTCCCTTATAGAAGTAACTGTTTGAAATCCTTGTGCGGCGAGGGGATGACCGTAAAATAGACCAGGTTCCCGCTCTGGGCAATCGCCTCTACGCCACCGTTCACAGCCGCTTTCACATCTGATACCTCGCCTGTCAGGGTGAGGTATGATTTGCCTCCGATGCCCGAACCAAGCCTGATCTCCAAAATCCTCACACTCGCCTCTTTTGTGCAGGCATCTGCTGCTTCAATAAGCGAAGCAATGGAAAGGCTCTCGATAACCCCCACGGCTTTAATCTCCTCAGCAGCCGTGGTGCCCGTAAGCGCAGAGAATATCTGCTCCTCCACATTGGGTATCACAAGGTCGTCAATAACAAACTCGCCACCAGTACGGATGCCTGTCTTAATAGCATTCTCAACCGATGACAGATCGCCATAGATCAGGGAGACATACTTCCCGGGACAGATAGGGGTAGTGAGGTACATCTCAACCTGTGCAACCTTGAGCATCGCATCAGCAGCCTCTATGCCTTTTGCAATGCTGTTCAATTCCAACAATCCAATAGTCTTGATCATGGTTGCTCTTTGACCTCCGTTGATTCTCGGGTGAGCACAACAGCGCTTTCATTTACCTGTGTTACCACCCCATCTATACTTGCGTGGATATTCGCGCCAAGCAACTTATCATCCATACGCCCAACCACATCTCCCCGTTTAACCCTGTCACCAAGGCCAACCGCTAGCGTGGCTGGCGCTCCCACATGCTCCTTAAGCAAAAGGGTCACCTGTTGAGGCTCATAGCGCGTTTCCTTCAAGGGAGCTGGCTGGTCATAAGCAGTGAGGCCCAAACGGGCTACGAGCCGCTTTGTGGGAATCCTGCGATAGGCAAACATCTCAGAGGCTGAGGGCAGCACCTCACTGCTGCCATTCTTGATACCAGCTGCCCCCAACTGCTGTTTTATCATCACATTAAAGCGCCTTGGTGAGAGATTGCTGGGACAGGCATAAAGTTCACACGCACCACACTCCGAACAACCCAGGGATTTCTTGATACCCGCAAAGTCTGAGATACCATAATTAACGATACGCATGATCAAATGGGGCTTTACATCATGCCCAAGAAGGTCACGAGGGCAGAGGTCCGTGCATTTCTGACATTGTTCGCAAGCGGCCTTTGACTGCCTGATGAGTTGTCTTTCCGTCATCGATTGCTTGAGCACAACGTTATTGTTGTTATCGAGCTGCATGATTGCCTTGGTTGTCTTAGTGATTGGCGCTTCAAGGTCAGTGATGAGTTTTCCCATCATCGGGCCGCCATCTATCACGGCCATGGCTCCCGGCTCTAAGACCCCACTGAGCTTGAGGGCCTCGCGATAACTCATGCCTATGGGCAATTCATATGTGGCAGGCTTTGGCACCGCTCCCGTCACGGTAACAAAGGTTGTTGTCACCGGCACAGCCCGCACTGCTCGTGAAACGTTTATCAGTGTCTCAACATTACAGACCACACAGCCCACATCCAGAGGTATGCCATTAAGGGGTACTATCTTTCCCAATACGTCAAATACCAGTATCTGCTCATCTCCGGCAGGATAATAGTCAGCCATCTCAAAAATCTCTGTGGAACCTGATCCTTTAAGCGCTCCTCTCAAGCTGTGGACAACCTCCACATGCTTTGATTTGATGGCGATATAACACTTCTTTGCCTCTGTCAGCTGCAGGGCAATCTCCAAGCCCTGCAAGAACTCATCCCTGTGGCTCATGAGCAACTGCTGGTCAACACGGATCAAAGGCTCGCATTCGCAGGCATTCACAATGAGTGCCTCCACCTGCGTGGCAAGTTTCACGTGGGTGGGAAAGCCAGCGCCTCCTGCACCCACCACCCCCGCTTCTTTAATGCGACTTAAAAGATCCGTGTCCATGCCCGCTTCACAATCAATTGATATCTGCGCCGTTATCCGGGTCTATGATGCCCACTATCACCATGTCGATAGGCGCATCCTGCAGGCTCTCGAATTTCCGCGCTGACGAGCCAGAGACCAATAGCACCTTTTCGCCTATGCCTGCCCCTATGGTGTCCACTGCAACAACTACAGCGCCCTTTGCTGGCTTATCATTCAGGTCCTCCAAAAGCCTCACCCGCATCAGCTTCAATCCTGTGAGGGATTCCTCCTTGCGCGTGCACCAGATATTGCCCAGTACATAACCAATCCTCATGACTCGTCCTATCTCTTCTCAAATTTCATTCTTATGCGGTCAACCGCTTCAAGTACCGAAGCGGTATCGCCAAAGATAGCTATCATGGTAAAGTGTTGCGGACAAACTCCCTTGACCTCCAAGACATCTACTCCAGAGGCCTTCTCGGCAGTATCTGCTGCTGCCAGCATCTCGCTTAGCTTGCCTTGCACCAGGCCAATCGTGTCAAAGGATCCCTGCTTGATGAATTCCTGTAAATTTGAGCGCCCCTCAAGCATCTTGATAACGCCTGGCGATGGTTGCTTGATGATCTGATAATCCATGAGCCCCTCCCTTGATCCTACGCCCGCTGCTATGATCGAGTAGGTAAAAAAAGAGGCCTCACAATGCAACCCCTCGTTCAAAGAAGTTGCTTGAAAGCCTCATTGCCTTTTTACGAACGCACCCTCGCGTCCCCCGATATTCAATTTTCAAAGAGAATATCTCGTTTTGATATCTTGTGTCAACCCCGCATAGCCAGCAAAACAGCTGTTTACTTGCTACAATGGCAGCATGGGTATTCTGCCTAAAAGAAACCATGTTTCTAGAAGACCTGTGAACCGCTCGGCTTCAAAGATCCGAACTCGACACAAGGCCATTGGTCTACGTGTAAATGCTCTTCTAAAACACTTGAGAAAACCTCCCGTCATTTTGTCTGCTGTTCTGCTCATTGCCTGCATTGGCATTGCGGTTTTCTTTCTTAACGGATTTGCCAGTGGCAGGCCTACGCTGATTGACAGCCTTGCCAGTCTCAGTGGGCTCAAAGCATCTGAGGCTCCTTATATACCTGGCACCCAGGTCCCTCTAGAGGAGCCCCCTGCAGAAGACCCAAACGCGCCTCGCATCTACCTCACCTTTGATGATGGCCCCTCAGAAACATCAACACAGCAGATACTTGAGATACTCAAGGCCAATGATATCCATGCGACCTTCTTTGTGGTTGGTTATAAAGCCGAGCGATATCCCGATCTCATATTACAGGAAGCATCAGAGGGTCATGTGATTGCAAATCACACGTATTGCCATGATTATGCGGTTGTCTATGTGTCCCCAGATGCCTTTATCGACGACGTCCAAAACTGCGAACGCGTCCTCACTGGCATCCTTGGTAAAACACCTGAGCATATACTCCGCTTCCCCGCAGGGACTATCGCTGTTGAACTTGATGGTAATCCTGAGATGCGCGACTCAATCAAGGAATACCTGAGCGAGAATGGCTGGCGTTACTTTGATTGGAATGCTTCTTTTGGTGATTCCAGGCTTACAGCCCCAGAACCGGGAAAGCTTGCGAATAACCTTAACGC
>JGI24705J35276_12238386_pt1 | contig 20742 bp, 16 predicted proteins | sample TergutNt197P4_FD_35276 | JGI IMG/M metagenome (IMG submission 35276) | reverse complement strand
GATCCTCATGCAATTCAAAATGGACACTTCTAACTGCGCAAAGTGGACACGAAAACGCGCGGGATGGACGACCTCTGTCGACCCTCACATTTCCTCTATCGTCTCACGAACACCCCGTCGTTGAGCCGCACGTGTCGCACTTCATGCAGGTGCCGTTCCGCACCAGCGTGAAGTTGCCGCACTCCGAGCACATCTCGCCTTCGTAGCCTTTGGCTTTTGCTTCTGCACGGCGTTCGGCCTTGGTTGGCACGACGGTCTGCGCGGTGCCGGTCTTGCTCCATTGCAGGGCTTCCAATTTTCCGGTGGGGGAGAGGTCGTGCTGCGCTTCATGCTTCAGCGCGACGGCGCCTTCGACCGCATCGCCAGTACGGGCCGTGGCGAGGGCGGTGACGTTGGAGCCTCCGTCTGTCGTCGACGGCATCGAGCCGCCGCGCATGACGACGAGGTTGTCAGTACGCGAGCGGGTGAGGCCACGCGACAGATACTTGGTCGCCTGGTTGCCGACCTGTGCGTCGGGCTCCCTGCCTTCCTGGATGCCCTTGCCGAGTGAATCGAAGTTCGTTTCGTTCGGGTCGACATGGGCGAGGTCGAAGCGCGAGAGATAACTCACAGCCAACTCGCGGAAGACATAATCGAGGATCGAGGTCGCGTATTTGATGCTGTCGTTGCCCTGCACGGGGCCCGCCGGCTCGAAGCGCGTGAAGGTGAAAGCGTCGACATATTCCTCCAGCGGTACGCCGTATTGCAGGCCGAGCGAAACGGCGATGGCGAAGTTGTTAATGAAGGAGCGCAGCGCGGCGCCCTCTTTGTGCATGTCGATGAAGATCTCGCCGAGACGTCCGTCATCATACTCGCCGGTGCGCACATAGACCTTGTGTCCGCCGACGACCGCCTTCTGGGTGTAGCCCTTGCGACGGTCGGGCATGCGCTCGCGCTCGCGCATCACGACGATGCGCTCGACGAGCTTCTCCACCACCTTCTCCGAGACGTGGGCGGCGCGCGCGGCCATCGGCTTCTCGAAGAGTTGCTCGACCGCATCCTCCTCGTCTTCATCATCGGAGATGAGCTGGGAGTTCAGCGGCTGCGAGAGCTTCGAGCCGTCGCGGTAGAGTGCGTTGGCCTTCAGCGCGAGCCTCCAGGACAGCATGTAGGCTGCCTTGCAGTCCTCGACGGTGGCCTCGTTCGGCATGTTGATGGTCTTGGAGATCGCACCCGAAATGAACGGCTGGGCGGCAGCCATCATGCGGATATGGCTTTCGACCGAGAGGTAGCGCTTGCCGACTTTGCCGCAGGGGTTGGCACAGTCGAACACCGGATAGTGCTCGGCCTTCAGATGCGGCGCACCTTCGACCGTCATGGCGCCGCAGATGTGCACGTTCGCTGCCTCGATCTCGCGCTTGGTGAAGCCGACGGACTGGAGCAGGTCGAAACCGGGTGCGACAATCGCTTCGGCGCTGATGCCGAGCTGGTCGCGGATGAAGTCCTCGCCGAAGGTCCACTTGTTGAAGGCGAACTTGATGTCAAAAGCGGTGGGCAGGGCCTTTTCCACCTTGGCAATGGCCTCGTCGGTGAAACCCTTGGCCTTCAATGTGGTGACGTTGATGCCGGGGGCGTTCGCCAGCGAGCCGTGGCCGACCGCATAGGCCTCGATCTCGGCGATCTCGCTCTCGCGATAGCCGAGGGCGCGCAAGGCTTCGGGCACGGCGCGGTTGATGATCTTGAAATAACCGCCACCGGCGAGTTTCTTGAACTTCACCAGCGCGAAGTCGGGCTCGATACCGGTGGTGTCGCAATCCATGACGAGGCCGATCGTGCCGGTCGGCGCTATCACGGTCGTCTGCGCGTTGCGATAGCCATGTCGTTCACCGAGCTCCAGCGCGGCATCCCAGGCGGCGGTCGCGTGTGCCACAAGATCCGCCTGCGGGCAGGAGACGTGGTCAAGCGGCACCGGGTTGGTGTTCAGCTTCTCATAGCCGGAGGCCCGGCCATGCGAGGCGAGGCGATGGTTGCGGATCACGCGCAGCATGTGTGCGGCGTTCTTCTTGTAACCGGGGAAGGTCCCAAGCTCTGCCGCCATCTCCGCAGATGTCTTGTAGGCGATACCGGTCATGATTGCGGTCAGCGCGCCGCAGAGTGAGCGACCTTCCTTCGAGTCGTAGGACAGGCCCATGGTCATCAGCAAGCCGCCGATATTGGCGAAGCCCAGACCGAGCGTGCGGAATTCGAAGGAGAGCTCCGCAATCGCCTTGGAGGGGAACTGCGCCATCAGCACCGAGATTTCGAGAACGAGCGTCCACAAGCGGCAGAGGTGTTCGTACGACTCGACGTCGAAGTGCTTGGTCGTCGTGTTGTAGAACGTCAGCAGGTTGGCGGAGGCCAGGTTGCACGCCGTATCGTCCAGGAACATGTATTCCGAGCACGGGTTGGACGCGCGGATGTCGCCGGACGCCTTGCAGGTGTGCCAGTCGTTCATGGTGGTGTTGAAGTGCAGACCCGGGTCGGCCGACGCCCAGGCGGCGTGGCCGATCTTCTCCCAGAGGTCGCGCGCCTTCAGCGTCTTCGTTACCTTCTTGGTCGTACGGCCAATCAGGTTCCAATCGCCGTCGGTCTCGACCGAACGCAGGAAGTCGTCCTTCAGCGACACCGAGTTGTTGGAGTTCTGGCCCGAGACCGTGAGGTAGGCTTCCGAATCCCAGTCGGTGTCATAGGTATCGAACTGGATGTCCTTGTAGCCCTGCTTCGCGAACTGGATCACGCGCTTGATGTAGTTATCGGGCACGAGGTTGCGCCGCGCCAGCTTGATTTCGCGGCGCAGCGCCGGGTTCTTCTCGGGGTCGAAGCAGTCGTTGTCCGAACCTTCGCAGTTCACGCAGGCCTTCAGCACCGCCTTGAGGTGCTTCTGGTTGATCTTGGAGCCGGTGACGAGGGCGGCGACCTTCTGCTCCTCCTTTACCTTCCAGTCGATATAAGTCTCGATGTCGGGGTGATCGACGTCGACCACGACCATCTTCGCCGCTCGGCGCGTGGTGCCGCCGGACTTGATCGCGCCGGCCGCCCGATCGCCGATCTTGAGGAAGCTCATCAGACCGGACGAGCGGCCGCCGCCGGAAAGCTTCTCACCTTCGCCGCGCAGGCGCGAGAAGTTCGAACCGGTGCCGGAACCGTATTTGAACAGGCGCGCCTCGCGCACCCACAGATCCATGATGCCGCCCTCGTTGACGAGGTCGTCCTCGATCCCCTGAATGAAACAGGCGTGCGGCTGCGGATGCTCGTAAGCCGATTTGGATTTCGTCAGCTTTCCGGTCTTGTAGTCGACGTAATAGTGGCCCTGGCCGGGGCCGTCGATGCCATAGGCCCAGTGCAGGCCGGTGTTGAACCATTGTGGCGAGTTCGGCGCGACCATCTGATTCGCCAGCATGTAGCGCAGCTCGTCAAAGAACGTCTGTGCGTCTTCGTCGGAAGAGAAATAGCCGCCCTTCCAGCCCCAATAGGTCCAGCAGCCGGCGAGGCGATCGAATACCTGCTTTGCGCTAAGCTCGCTGACATAGCGCTCGTCCTCTGGCACTGCGACCAGTGCATCGGTGTCCGGCACCGAGCGCCACAGCCAGGAGGGAACGGTTTCCTCCTCGACCTTCTTCAAGCGCGCCGCAACGCCCGCCTTGCGGAAATATTTCTGCGCCAAGACGTCGGAGGCGACCTGCGACCAGAACTCCGGCACCTCAACATCCTCCAGCCGGAAAACCACCGAGCCATCGGGATTGCGAATCTCCGACGTGGTGTGGCGGAAATTGATTCCCGCATAGGGTGACTGGCCTGCAGTTGTGTGGCGTCGTTCGATTCGCATTGCTCTCGTCCCGTTTCTTGGCCGGCCCGCCTCGCTAGGCGGAACCGATTAGTTCATTCTTGAGCGAACCCGTCATACCTGAGGTCTGGGAACCTCAGGTCCCGCGTATCCGCGATTCAACCGGTTGATCCGAACCGGTCTCTCAGCACCCAAATCCGTACGCGCACCAACCGCCCGCCAGCATGCCCCGATCCACCCGTCCCAGGGATGTTCAGGCTCCACATTCAACGCCCCAACGCTTTACTTCGATGCTTCAATCGGGTCCGTTCCGACCCGTTTCGCTACCCGGATTTCCGGGAACAGGGGCGGACAAACACCTCTTCACCCGCGCCTGCTGGCTGACGGAGTGGTTATCCCTGGAACCCCTTTTGGAAGCGACCGGCGGCGAACCCAAACAGTCGCGCCGAACAAGGGCAAAACTAGGACGACTCCGTTACGTGCGTCAAGAACTAGTGCAGTTTTCTAAATCAAATACTAAATATGGTGGAAAATTTGGGATAACTAGGTCCTGTACGGAGGCCAATTATCGGTGAGTCCAAGCGGATTCCCAACGGAAAAAAAGCGTGATCTGAGCCTCGTCCCGCTGTTCACAGGGCAGGATTTTGCAGTCATCGCCGCCTTGCATTGCGGAGACTCACCTCCGCTTTTCGAGAGGGCTGGTATACCGGCAAGACCAGTAGCGCGGCCGCGAGTGGTGGTAGTTCGGTCGGGGCGGGTGGCTACAATCTCAAAACGCAGCTGAGCGACTGGCCGCGGAGCTTCTTTCAGCAGGCGCCGTCGGACACTTGCGCACGCACAACGAAAAAGGCGGCACGAGGACGCGCCGCCTTCGGTCGCATTTGGTGGCTCGTGATTACGGGCAAGGATGCCGTAGGCCGTCGTAGCCCAGGTAGGTCCCGGACGCCGGGTCGTATGACCTGAACTGCTGCATGCAATAGGCAACGTCGTCGCCGCCATCGGGCGCGACCGCTACCCCGGGCGCGACTACCCCCGTGTCGTAAGCGGGCTCATCGTAATAATTCGGATCGTAATAGCCCGGGCCATAATAGGAGTACGTACCAAGCGTACCGATCGCAGCACCGGCCACGACACCGGGCCAGAAGCCGCCGCCGCGGTAATTGCCGCCATAGCGGATTCCTGGCCCGACTGGACCAACGACTCGTGCGCCACTGAACGGGGCGGGGCCAGCCACGCGACCACCGCCAAAGCCACCCACGCGTGGGCCGCCAAAGGAAGGCCCGCCAACGCGTCCACCTCCGCCGAACCCACCTCCACCGAAATGCACGCCGCCTCCGCCACCACCCCCTCTGTGCTGTGCAAAACTCGCCGTCGGGATGGTAACGGCCAGCACCAGGGCCGCGGCAATGCTCGAAACTTTCAAACTGTTCATCTAAAGCTCCATGCGCGGGGTCTCTCCTAACATTATGGAGAGGCGGGAGTTTCCTGTACTCGCGCCTTTGCCCGCAGGCGCGAATTTCCACTTTTGAACTGTATAGGCGATGAACGGAACTCGTCCTTTTTGCGGCGTCGGTGGCCCGCTCCTGGATGCAAAGGTCGGCGACAGCTGGACAATTGCGGCGCCGGATGGCATCAGGGCACGCGTAACAGGGCACGCCGCATGAAACAGTTTCTGCTCAAGCTATTCACCTGGTGGAACAGTCAGACCTTCGGCACACAACTCTGGACTTGGCGGTTCGGGGAGTTGGTCGGCGAGGATGAGCAGGGTAATCGCTACTATCGCACCAGGGGTGGCAAGATTGATCCGACGCTGGGTTTCGAGCGGCGCTGGGTAATCTATAACGGCTATGCCGAGGCTAGTCGTGTGCCGCCGTCCTGGCATGGCTGGCTGCATCACGTTGTCGATGTGCCGCCGACAGAACAGAACTACCAGCCGCGCGAGTGGGAAAAGCCGCATAGGCCGAATCCGACTGGCACGCCCACAGCCTATCGGCCGTCTGGTTCGACACTTTCGAGCGGCAGGCGGCCGAAGGCCACCGGCGACTACCAGCCCTGGACCCCGGGGAGCTGAATCCCATCAAGTAAGCCGCGCAGCGGCACGCTGGAGGGCCTCCTGGCGCCGTGCCTTGAACGGCGCGCTACGCTGGTTTACCAGCGCAAGGACATCGGGCGGCGCGCTGTCGGGCGAACCCGAATTGAAGGGTGGCGCCGGGTTGTATTCCAGACCGAGCTGGATCGCCTCCGCGTTTTTCCGGTCGAGCAGCATCGAGACCAGCGTTAGCGCAAAATCGATTCCCGCAGTGACGCCGCCGCCGGTGATGCGGTTGCGATCGACGCATACGCGCATCCGCTCCGCCGTCGCTCCGAATAACGCGAGCGCGTCCATTGCGCTCCAATGCGTAGTGGCGCGATAGCCCTTCAACAGGCCGGCGGCGCCGAGCACCAGCGACCCGGTGCAGACGGAGGTGACGTACTTGGCGCCAGCTGCCTGCCCGCGCAGGAACTGCAGGACTTCATCGTCATTGACGAGATCGTCCGTGCCAGATCCGCCGGGCACGCAGATTACGTCGAGCTGCGGACACTCGGTGAAAGTGATCGTCGGCGTCAGCGTGAGCACGGAATCGCTCGATACAGCCTCGATCCGTTTCCAGATCAGATGCACTTTCGCGCCGGGTACGCGTGAGAACACCTGCACCGGACCGGTGAGGTCGAGCTGGGTGACGCGAGGAAACACAAGCAGTCCAATCTGCAGCGGTGATGACATCGGCGATGCTCCACAGTTGTCTTGACGGCCATATGTTGTCATGGTCTTCTAGTGTCCGAAATGACGTTTTTCCCTCATTTTCGGACAAGTCGTGATCGGCGTTCTGGTCTTTCCGGACTTTCAGTTACTGGATGCAGCGGGGCCAATCTCGGTGTTCGAGATCGCCGCTCGATACGCACGGATGACGCCATCAATCGGTGTGCTGGCGGCGAAAGCCGGTCCGATCCGCAGTTCGTCCGGCGCCGAGATGCTGGCACGCGAATTCAAACATGCGCGAGGCATCACAACGTTGATCGTGGCAGGTGGTTTTGGAGTCGAAAGGGCGGCATGCTGCGAGGCCACGCGCGGCTTAGTGCAGAGGCTTGCCAGGCGAGGCGTGCGCATCGCCAGCGTCTGTTCTGGCGCCTATGTTCTCGCCGAAGCCGGCCTGCTCGACGGCCGCCGCGCTACCACGCATTGGCAACGCACGCGGCATTTCCTCTCGATCTATCCCAAGGTGAAGCTCGAGCCGGACCGCATCTTCGTCCGTGACGGAAATATCTGGACGTCGGCGGGTATCACTGCCGGGATTGATCTCGCGCTCGCCATGGTGGCGGAGGATTGCGGCGACGAGGTTGCGCTGCAAACCGCTCGGCAGCTCGTGCTCTATCATCGCCGAAGCGGTGGCCAGTCGCAATTCTCCTCGCTGCTCGAGCTGAAGGCGTCCAATGGCCGTTTCGGTGCGCTGCTCACTTGGGCGCGCGAGCACCTCGATGCGCGGTTGACGGTTGAGGATCTGGCCGAGCGCGCCGGCATGAGCTCACGGCACTTCACCCGCGCCTTTATCGCAGAGACGGGCTCGACGCCGTCGAAAGCAATCGAGCGTCTGCGCATAGAGGTGGCGCGCGAACGTGTGCAGTATTCGAGCGAGGCGATCGAGCGTGTGGCGCAATCGACCGGCTTTCGCGATTCTGAGCGGATGCGGCGCGCCTTTATCCGCGCTTTCGGCCAGCCGCCACAATCGCTGCGGCGCGCTGCTCGGGCAGGGGAGGGCGCGGTCCAGATGAGCGAAGCGACAGGTGCGGTGGTTAGCGATGCTGCTCACCCGCCTGCAGAATCACCGGTAACGTCGTTCAATTCCTTTGGCCAAGCGCCGATCTCAAGAGGTTGAGGTTGGGACGTTGGCCGCAACCCGCCCGCCCACGGCGATGAAACGGTGGAACTGGCCCGGAAAGTGCTCAAGATCACCTCGCGCCGTGTTCAGAGGGCGGAACAGGACGCCCTTTCTCTGCCGTATTCACCGTGTTAACGGGAGGTCTGCGAGCGGCGATATTCGCCTGTAGAATGCCCACAAGCCCGATTCGCTATTGAAGCCGCGCAAGATGTTTCGAACCCTTACCCTGGCCGGACTTGCGGCACCTGTCGTTGCCACCGCGATCTTGGTTGCGGCGCCCGCGCGCGCGCAAATAGGTAACATTTACTCCGATCCCGCGCCGCGGCCGCCGGGCAGCATTCCGCGCGCCGTTCAGCCGGCGCCTGATGATGAGGAGGAGGTGCCGGAGCTGCCGCCGGAGGGCCGCGTGCTGCCCACTCCCAATCGGCCCATGCCGGGCCAGCAGGGCAGCGCCATGCCAGGGCCAGTGCAGTCGCAACCTTTGGCACCTTTGGCACCGCCGCCGGGCACGCAGGTCGTTCCGCAAGGTCAGCAGCCTTCCGTGGCTGTTGCGCCGCCTTCTCCTTCGGCGGCACCACCGGGCACCAATCCGGCGCTGCCGGGCCTGCCGCCTGGGCAGCGGCAGCCGAGGGGGACTCCTCCGACCAATGTCCCGGCGACGCCGGCAAGCCTTCAGCCCGGCGATGAGATCGTGACTGAGCCGCCCGCGCAGAAGATCCTCAATAAGAAGGCGACCTTCTCCGGGCTCGACAAGATCACCGGCCGTATCATCAATTTCGATGAGGACATCGGCGAGACCGTGCAGTTCGGTGCGCTACGCGTAAAGACTGACGCCTGCTACACCCGTCCGGCCACTGAGGCCGCCAACACAGACGCCTTTGTCGAGGTTGACGAGATCACGCTGCAAGGCGAGGTGAAGCGAATATTTTCGGGCTGGATGTTTGCGGCGAGTCCAGGCCTTCATGGCGTCGAGCATCCGGTCTACGACATCTGGCTGACCGACTGCAAAGAGCCGCAGACGACCGTCGTCACCGCGGCGCCTGAGCCGACCAGACCGGCTCAGACGTCTGCCCAGAAGAGGCCAGCCGCAAAGCAGGCCGTGCAGCAGCGTCCGCAGCCAGTACAACCTCCGCCACCACCGCTATTGCCTCCGTTCGGGCGGTGATCTGTTCTCACTTTTTCGTCGCGATGATTTCGAGCGCGTGACCACCAGGAATTGGCCGGTTGACGGGCAGCTTGAGGAAATCTGCAGGCTCTCCCGCCAGCGCTTTGTCGAGCAGGGCGGTATAGCGACGCCGCGGGACCTCAACCGCGCCAAAGGTACGCAAGTGCTCGGTGACATATTGCGTGTCGAGCAGTTCGAAGCCGCCATGGATCAATCGGGCCACAAGATGCACCAGCGCAACCTTGGATGCATCGCGGACGCGATGAAACATGCTCTCGCCAAAAAAAGCGCGGCCGAGACTCACGCCGTAAAGCCCGCCGACGAGGTCATCGTCTTTCCAGACCTCGACGCTGTGGCAGTGCCTGAGTTCGTGCAAGCCGCCGTAGAGATCGCGGATGCGGTTATTGATCCAGGTATCCTCGCGTCCCATCTGTGGCGCGGCGCAGCCGGCAATCACGGCCTTGAATGCAGCATTGACGGTAACTCGGAATACCTCGGAGCGCACGGTGCGCGCCAGCCGCGAGGTAACGTGAAAGCCGCTGAGCGGGATGATGCCGCGCATTTCCGGCTCGACCCAGAACAGCGTCGGATCGTCGGCGCTCTCGGCCATCGGAAAGATCCCGCAAGCGTAAGCGCGCAGCAGGACGGCCGGCGTGATTTCAGAGGACGCGGAGTTGCGCGAGATCATGTGTATGAGAATACCAGGATTGGGGTGGACATGCGACCCGGCGTTTGCTGTTGCGGGCCGTTTGCTCAGCTCGCAGCCATGCCGGCTGTATTGGCGTCCGGCGTGAAGCGAAATTTCAGCACAATCCGAGTGCCGGGATGATGAGTGGGGTCACGCTCGACACTGGCATCGAGCTTCGACGCCATCGCCGATACAATGTGCTGACCCATGCCGGTGGAGCGTGGATCGGATTTGACGTTGAGGCCGACGCCGTTGTCCGCGATCGACAACAGGAGGTATTCGCCTTCTGTGGCAAGCTCCACGTGAATGGGACCCGCCTCGTCCGGATAGGCGTATTTCACCGCATTCATCACCAATTCGTTGACGATGATGCCGATCGCGACCGCTCGGTCGGGGTCGATCTCGATTGGCTCGACCTTGAGGGCTAACCGGGACATCTCGTTGCCCTCCGTTGAGCGGCGGAGGTCCTCGAGCAGGGAATCCAGGTATTGGTTCAGGACCACGCTCTTGAGATCCTGCGAGGTGTAGAGCCGGCGATGGACCTGCGCCACCGCCGCGACTCGTCCCATCGCGTTGGTGAGGGCGGCCTTGACGTCCTCCTGCGCAGCCGAGTTGGCCTGCAGGTGCAGGAGCGAAACGATAATCTGCAGACTGTTGCCGACGCGGTGGTTGACCTCGCGCAATAGCAGTTCGCGTTCGGCGGCGAGTGCGGCGTAGCGGTCGCGCGAGGCATGGACTTCCGCCTCGGCCTCTTCGCGCGCCTTCTGCAGCGCGGCCTGGCGCAGTGCACCATCGGCGGCCACGTGCAACAGCGGAACGAAATCACCCTGGGCGTCCTTGACGAGATAGTCAGCGGCTCCTGCCTTCAGCGCGGCAACCGCGATGTTCGAATCCTGCGATGCAGTGACAAAGACGACTGGCGGCGCGTCGGGGATCGCCATGGTCAGTTCCAGCGTCTCCAGTCCATCAAGATCGGGCATGTACTGATCCAGCGCGACCACATCGATGCCGCCCTTGCGGATGCGATCGAGGCCTGCCTTGCCGTTTGACGCGTGCTCGACCTTGAAGCCACGGCGCACAAGACCACGATCGACCAAGCGCGCCAGCGCCTCATCGTCGTCGATATAGAGCAGCGTAGGCGTTGCAGTGCCCATGTGGCGGCCGATGGAATCAGGAGGAAGAATAGCCCGAACTGACATTTTAATCGCAATATTTTGTTGTTGACGCCGGGGCGACATTGGGCCCAACCAGATGGCGAGTCGCTCTTGTCTTCGATCATGATGAAGGCAACGCGCTGCCGGCGTTCCAGTTCATCGGCAGCGTGACGGTAAAGGTGCTGCCGATGTTGAGTTCTGACGAAACTGAAATGGTGCCGCCAAGCCGCCGGACTAGTGCGCGGACATTTGCAAGTCCGATGCCCTGTCCCGGCCTCTCCTGGGTTCCGGCGCGGCGGAACATGTCGAAAATCCGCTGATGATCTTTCGGATCGATGCCGCGGCCGTTGTCGGATATCTCGAAGATCGCGTAGCCGAGCTTAGTCCGCCCGTGAACGGAGATCTCGCCGCGAACTCCAGGTCGTAGATATTTGATCGCGTTGTCGATGAGGTTGGAGAAGATCTGCTCGAGCGCCAGGTGGTCGCTAGTGATGTTCGGCAGCGGACCGATGCGGATCTGCGCACCAGCTTCGCTCGCCTGGTGGGTGAGGGTCTCCACGACGGCCTCGATCAGTTCGTAGGTGTCAATTTGGATCGGCTGAAACTCGCGTCGTCCCTCGCGAGTCAGGTCGAGGATAGCGGAGATCAGGCGATCCATCTTGTTGATCGACGACTTGATGAAGCCGAGCGCGTCGGAAAAATCATTTGAAAGCCGCCTGTCGGCGGGGGCCAGCGCGAGTTCGGCGGTATCGGCAAGCGGCGACCCGTCCGATGGCGCTTGCGCAAGGCTCGCGATGCGACGGAAGATGTCGTCGCCCAGCTGTTCCAACTCGCTGGCAAATCCCATGACGTTAACCAGCGGCGAGCGCAGGTCATGGCTGACGATATAGGCGAAGCGCTGGATCTCGTTGTTGGCCTCGCGAAGATCCGCGGTGCGCTTGTCGACGGTAGCCTCGAGATTAAGATTGGTGTCGCGTAGCAGCGTTTCTGCCTGGTCGCGGGCGCTCGCCGAGCGGCGCACCAGCCAGATCGAGAGACACGCCAGCAAGACGACGAGGCCGGAGCCGATACCGGTCGTGGAGGCGGCTAACATCTGATTGCGGTCGGCATTCCTTCCGCGTTCCCTGGAGAGGAGTTCTTCTTTGTGGAGCATGCCGATGGAGATGTCGCGGATCTTGTCGGTGGTATCGCGTGCGGCGGCCTCGCAGGCCAGGGTGGCTGCACTCGAGGGATTGCCCTGTCGGGCGAGGTCAATTTCCTGCGTGAACTGATCGAGCCGATTGCCGATCGCGGTGTAGAGCTGCGTCACGCTTTCGATCTGCGCGGGATTGTCCCTGACGAGGTGCGCAAGCCTGTCGAGCGCCGGCATGATTGCCGCGACGGCTGTCTCGTGATCGGCGAGGAACTCTGGATCGTGTGTCAGAAGATAGCCCCGCGCGCTGCTCTCGGCGCGGCGGACGTCCAGCAGGAGGGCGTTGACCTGATTTTCCGCCTCGATGGTGTGTACTACCCCGGCGTTGTCTTCCAGTACCCTGTTGACGAGATAGATAGAACCAACGCTGATCACAGTCAGCACCAAAAGTCCCGTTGCGAACAACAGGATCTGACCCAAAGCGCGCCGCCGCCTTGCATCAGGCGTCACGGCCAACTCGCGTCTTGAATGGTTAATTCTATCCCCCGAACCGAAACTCCGAGCGTGATTCAACGCCCGAAGTTTAGCGCGGTTCCCGCAGCGGGTCAGCCGCCAGACTGGCCGGCCAGATACTGTTCCAGCCAGTGGATATGGTAGTCGCCGTCGATGATGGCGGTCTCGCGGACCAGAGAGCGGAATAGCGGCAGCGTCGTTTCGATACCGTCGACCACCATTTCATCGAGCGCTCGCCGCAGCCGCATCAGGCACTCGCCACGGGTCTTGCCATGCACGATCAGTTTTCCGACCAGTGAGTCGTAGTAGGGCGGGATCGTGTAGCCTTGATAGACCGCAGAATCGATCCGCACCCCAAGGCCGCCAGGCGGGTGATATTGCGAGATCCGGCCGGGTGAGGGGCGGAAGGTCTGCGGATTCTCCGCGTTGATCCGGCACTCGATGGCGTGCCCGGTGACCGAGATTTGTTCTTGTCGAGCCGGCAAGTCGCCGCCGGCAGCGAGGCGGATCTGCTCCAGCACCAGGTCGATACCGGTGATCATCTCGGTGACGGGATGCTCGACTTGGATGCGCGTGTTCATCTCGATGAAGTAGAACTCGCCGTCCTCGTAGAGGAATTCGACCGTGCCGACGCCCAGATATTTCATCTGCTGCATCGCCTTGGCCACCGTCTGCCCGATCTTCTGGCGCGCCGCCGCGCTGATGACGGGCGATGGTCCTTCCTCCCATATTTTCTGATGGCGCCGCTGCAGCGAGCAGTCGCGCTCGCCGAGATGGATGGCGCCGCCGCGGCCGTCCCCGAGCACCTGGATCTCGATGTGGCGCGGTTTGCCCAGATATTTCTCCAGATACACGGAAGAGTCGCCGAAGGCTGCCTTGGCCTCCGTCGCGGCAGTCTGCAGCGCGATCGCGAGATCGTCAGGGGTGCGTGCGACCTTCATGCCGCGGCCACCACCGCCGGCCGCGGCCTTTACCAGCACCGGAAAGCCGATCTCCTTGGCGAGTGCCATCGCGTCGACATCAGGGCCGACCGCGCCGTCGGAGCCGGGCACGACGGGAATGCCGAGCCTCTTTGCGGTCCTCTTGGCTTCGATCTTGTCGCCCATCGTGCGGATATGTTCGGCCTTGGGGCCGATGAAATGTAGATTGTGCTCGGCCAGGATCTCGGCGAAACGGGCATTCTCGGACAGAAAGCCATAGCCAGGATGCACCGCATCCGCGCCGGTGATCTCGCAGGCCGCGAGCAGCGCCGGGATGTTGAGATAACTTTCCTTCGACGGCGGTGGTCCTATGCACACGCTCTCGTCCGCGAGGCGCACATACATCGCATCAGCATCCGCGGTGGAGTGCACGGCAACGGTCGAAATGCCGAGTTCCTTGCAGGCTCGCAGGATACGAAGGGCGATCTCGCCGCGATTGGCTATGAGGATTTTGTCGAACATGTTGTCCTAAGCAGCAGCGAGTAGCGAACGGTGACGGGCGAACGCGAACACTACGCCCTCTTTGCCTATTCGATGATCACCAACGGCTCGCCGAATTCGACCGGCTGGCCGTCCTCAATCAGAATCTGGGTCACAGTGCCAGCTCGCGGTGAGGGGATCTGGTTCATCGTCTTCATCGCTTCGATGATCAGGAGCGTCTGGCCGGCGGTGACTCTGGTACCGACTTCAACGAAGGGCTTAGCGCCGGGCTCTGGTGCCCAATAGGCGGTGCCGACCATGGGCGAAGGCACTACGCCTGGATGCTTCGACAAATCGGAGACCGATGCAGCTGCAGGGGAGGCTGCGACTGCCGTCGACGCCTGTTGCTGCAGCAGCGGCGGGAGCGAAGCCGCAATGCCGATATTGCGCGCTACGCGCACCCTGAGACCTGAGCGCTCGATCTCGATCTCGGTGAGGCTGGTCTCGTCGAGCAGCATCGCGAGTTCACGAATGAGCGCGCTATCGTCACTTGAGAATTTTGTGGTTGCTTTGTCGTCAGGCTGGCGCGCCATGATTTCTAATCCAAACCTTCTGTTGCAAGTGTGCGTCAGGCTTTTGCCTTGGTGTTGATCTTGGCGCCGATCCTGGTGGCAAGGCCCAATATCGCGAGGCGGTACCCCTCTATGCCGAAACCGCACAGCGATGCAAACGCGGCGCTGGCGGTGTAGGAATGATGCCGGAAGCTCTCGCGAGCGTGGATGTTGGTCACGTGCACTTCGACGGTCGGGATTTGGACCGCAAGCAGCGCGTCGTGCAGCGCGATCGATGTGTGCGAATAGCCGCCGGCATTGATGATGATTCCCGCAGCCTTGCGGGCATGTGCCTCGTGGATGAAGTCGACCAGTTCGCCTTCGCGGTTGGATTGTCGGCAGTCGGCCTTCAGCCCGAACAATGCCGCAGTTTCGCGGCACAGGTCCTCGGCATCAGCCAACGTCGAATGGCCATACTTCTCAGGCTCGCGCGTCCCCAACAGGTTCAGGTTCGGCCCGTTGAGAACGTAGATCGTGTCGGTTGCTGGCTCGGCCATTCAGGTCCTGGCAAGTGCTTTGGCAGATGGGGGGGGTTATAGGTAACAAAGGGGGCCAGGGGAAGCCTCGAGGGCCTCCCGAGGGGCTTCAAACGGCTCATCTACCCAGTAATACCTATGCGCAAGCTATGGAAATCGCTTGTTAACCAGTCCACGGGCTCGTTGGGTGCCCCAGGCTGGCAGGTGTCGCGTCCCGGCTTCCCCGCGCGAGTGGCTTTGTGCCACCATCACCTTGCGGATGGCTGATGCATCAAAAACCCGGTCGAGCCGATGCACCTCCACAAGGCTTGACGCCAAGCTCCGGGCGACAGGACCACACGATTTAGACGACCAAAGCCCTCGCCAAACATTTGAGGGCTGGCTGAGTGTTAGTGAGGGATTGCACGGACGATAGCCGCCGGACTTGATCCTTTATAAGAGGTGCTTACCTCTCGAAGCCCGAAGAGAACGCTCTTCAGCGCCGTTCGTCTCTCGCGCCGGACTTCGCTCACAAGTCTCGCCATGGCGAGAGCGTCGCCCTGCGATTCCTTTGTTTGCGCCTGACGCTGCCGCGTCCACCGCATCCCACCCACGCTCGTGACGGCTATAGCGATCACCCTCGTGTCGGATGAGAGGGATGCGTTATTTCAGAATTAGATTAAAGCGAAATATTCTTTGTGAGGCTTGGCATCACGCCCATTAAGCCACGACATGCGCCTGCTGGCTGTGATGACGAAGCCTGTCGGCCAGCCTCCGTGCTTCATTAGCGATCTTTACGCGATCGGCGATCAATCGCGCCTCTGCAGCCAAGCGTTCGGATAGGTCCAGATGGTACTCAGACACGTCATCAATGGTCGACTTTCGCGCCAGTTCTGCGTGATAACCCGCAAGCTTCCGGTGCAGCTTGATACATTTATTTTCGATCATTGCCCCCTCCATTGCTGATTGTGTCACGACGTTAACCGTCTGTTCATGACGATTTGATGGCCGCGCTGTACGCTCCACGTCGGAGCGGTACTCGGTTAGTTGTTTGCGCGTCCAAACAGCCGTTAGGTAGGGGGAAGCCGTGAGGTGAAGCAGTGGAAACCAATTCAAACGCGCGGCTGCCGACCATACGAATCGGCCGGGCATCGCTTCCCGCCCTGGACCGTTGTCGCGTTATATAATGTCAAGCGTTGAGGACGGCGACATCTCGAACGTCCTCGGATCACCGGAATTGAATCCACCAAGACGCGCTCCGATCTTGAGATGGATCACGCGTGGTCGCAAAAAAAGCCGGCTTTGCAGCCGGCCTTCTTCGTCTGAGAAATGGTTCGCCGCGTATTTAGCAGGTCGACTTGCCGCAGCGCGCGATCGCGATCTTCTCCTTCAGGTTTTCCAGCCCGACGGCGCCGACCAACACCTGCTTGCCGATCACGTAGCTCGGCGTACCGTTCATGCCCATGGCTTCGGCGAGCTTGAAGTTTTCCTCGATGGTGGCGCGTACTTCGGGACTCGACATGTCCTTCTCGATCCTTGCAACGTCGAGACCGGCTTCTTTCGCCGCAGCAAGCGCGCGAGCCTTGTCGACCTGACCGCGGCCGCCCAGAAGCTTCTGGTGGAAATCGAGGTACTTTTTGCCGGAAGGATCCTGCATGCGTACCGCAACGGCTACTTGGGCGACCTCGACCGAGTTCTGGCTCAGCACAGGAAATTCCTTCAGCACGACCTTCAGCTTCGGATCGGTCTTCAAGAGATCGAGCATGTCGGCCATGGCGCGTTTGCAATAGCCACAATTGTAGTCGAAGAATTCGACAAAGGTGACGTCGCCGTCGTGATTGCCGAGGACGACGCCGCGTGGGGAGTTGAAAATCTTGTCTGCGTTCTCAGCGATGCTTGCTTCATGCTTCTTGGCTTCGGCGGCGGTCTGGCGCTTGCTGAGCTCCACCATCGCCTCTTCAAGCACTTCAGGATGGGCGACCAGATAATTTCTGACGATCGCCTCGATGTCGGTGCGCTGGGCGTCGGTGAAACTGTCTGCCGCGGCAGGTTTGGGCGCGCCGCAGAAGGCGAGCGCCAGCAGCACGGGAACGAGCAGGCGTAACGAAGGCATAGGTAAAAGTTCCTCTTGCTAAAGCCGGTTTCGGCAAAGGTCGTGTGGCTTGGTTTACGTCAGTTATCTCGCGAGCCCGTCGGTTTTGCCGTGACGATGTCGTCGGCCTTGACCCATCCGGGCGTACCAACTCCGAACCGGGTCTTTGCGCGCGACGCGAGTTCACGAGCGGTCTTGTTGTCACCTCGCAGAGAGGCGGCTTGCGCCGATGCCAGATCGGCTTCCGCGTAGTCTCCCTTTCTGCCATAGGCCATCGCGAGTTGCGTATACCCGAGCGGTGCCTCGGGCTCCCGCATTAGTGCTGCACGGAGAATCCGGATGGCTTCATCTGAGTAGGCCTTATTTTCAGTTCCGATCAGGGCCTGCCCAAGTAACATCTCGATGAGAGGGGCGTTGTTCGAGAGCTGGACCGCCTTACGCAGGGGCGCGATTGCTTCGGCTGGCTTGCCGCCCTCCAACAGGGCCTGCCCGCGCACCTCATAGAAATAGGCGTTGTTAGGCTGAAGGTGGATCAGTGCATCGATCTGGGCGAGGGCGCTGCGCAAATCGCCGTGCAGATAGGTGCTGATCGCGCGGGCATAGCGCGCTGGCAGGCTCTCATTTGACGCGGGATAGCGCCGACGCACGGTGTCGGGCTGTTCCATAAAACCAGATATCTTGGCGCGCACCATGTCGTGGCGCAGCTGTAACGACGGATCGTCCTTCTTATCCCAATAGGGGCTCGAGCGCGCGAGTTCTTCCAGAGACGCGACGCGATCGGCCGGCATCGGGTGGGACTGCAGATAGGGATCGGCGCCTCTTGCCGCGAACAGGCTGTCGCTGGTGAAGCGCTTGAAGGTCTCGTACATACCCTTGGGCGATTGGCCGGTTGCCGTCAGGAACTTCACGCCGGCGCGGTCGGCATTTTCTTCCTGCTGACGCTGATAGGACAACAGCGAACGGCGGATGAGCTCCGGTGGTCCAGATAACGCCGCAGCGCCCACATTGGCGAGTCCGCTATTGGCATTGCCGCTGGTTGCGCCCGCCGCCAGGGCTCCTGCGCCGAGCAGCATGGCGATGATCATCTGTGTCTGAGCCTGGGCGAGCTGCTGGCGCAGCTTGGCAAGGTGACCGCCAGCCAGGTGCCCCGTCTCGTGCGCGAGCACGCCGATCAGCTGATTCGGCGTTTCCGACTGCATGATCGCGCCGTAGTTCACGAAGATGCGTCGGCCATCGGCAACGAAGGCGTTGAAGGAGCTGTCGTTGATGATGACCATCTGGATGTTCTGCTTCTCCAGACCCGCGGCCCGCAGGATCGGGCGCGTATATTCACGCAGCAACTGCTCGGTCTCGGTATCGCGCAGCACCGGGGGCCCCTTGGCCTGCTGGGCCGTCGCGGCCATCGGCGAAAGGGCGAGTGCTGCCGCAGTGACCGCGGCGGTCACGGCGGAGATCTTGCGCGGGGCGAAACGGAGGTGCATCGATCAGTCTTGAAATAGCTTTTTTGACGGGTGACGATTGGCGGCGGGCGGTATTCAGGCTATGCCCCCAACGAGCCGCACAATGCGGCCAGTCTGGGGCGGAATTGGCCCGTTCACCGGTCCGTGACCGGCTAGCAAGCGAATAGCAGATTTTGATGCTTGAGGCGACAGCGAGAGACCGGGGGGGGCAGCTATTAACGCCGTCCCGCCGCAGCGATGTTCCCCCGTTCATGGTCATGGATGTGATGGCGGCTGCCGCGCGCATCGAGGCGGCCGGGGGGCATGTTATTCACCTGGAGGTCGGTCAGCCCGCGGCTTCCGCGCCCAAATCGGCGATCAAGGCTGCCCATGTAGCGCTCGGTACGGCTCGAATCGACTACACATCTGCGCTCGGGATCCCTTCGTTGCGCGAGCGGATCGCCCGCCATTATCGCGATGCGTACGGCTGTTCAGTAAGCCCCGAGCGGGTGGTGGTCACCACGGGATCTTCGGCCGGTTTCATCCTCGCATTCCTGGCACTGTTCGAGCCCGGCGATCGCGTTGCGGTCACGGTGCCCGGCTATCCGCCGTACCGCCATATCCTGACGGCACTCGGCTGCGAGCCTGTTTTGATCGAGACGTCGAGCCAAACGCGCCACGCGCTGACTGGGGAGGCCTTGCTGGCTGCGCACCGCAAGACGCCGCTGAAGGGGGTTTTGGTCGCGAGCCCGGCCAATCCAACCGGCACGATGATGTCGAAAGAGGCACTGTCGGGCCTGATGTCGGCGGCGCAAGGTGCTGGCATCCGCTTCATTTCCGATGAAATCTACCATGGTCTTGACTACGCGTTTCCCGCCGTGACCGCGGCGGCGCTCTCGGACCATGCACTCGTCATCAACTCATTCTCGAAATATTTCTGCATGACCGGGTGGCGGGTTGGCTGGATGGTCGTGCCCGAAAACCTGGTGCGGCCGATCGAGCGGCTGCAGCAGAATCTCTCGATCTCGGTGCCGGCCCTGTCACAGGTCGCGGCGGAGGCCGCGTTTGACGGGGCTGAGGAGATGGAAGCGATCAAGCACGGCTATCAGGAGAACCGCCGCATCCTGATCGAGGGGTTGCCGAAGGCCGGTTTGACCAAGTTCCTACCCGCGGATGGCGCATTTTACCTCTACGCCGATGTTTCCGATTTTACCGCCAACAGCCTTGAGTTCGCCAAGCAGATGCTGGAGCAGTCGCATGTTGCGGCGACACCCGGCATTGATTTTGACCCGGTACATGGCGGCTCGTTCGTACGCCTCTCCTACGCGCGTTCGGCGGACGACATGCAGGAAGCAGTTGCGCGCATCGCCCGTTGGCTCAAATAGCGGATCAGTTTTTAATAGCGGTTCAGTTTTTCAACTTCTGGTTCAAGCTTCAAAGGCGGTTTCGTCGATACGGCAAGGTATCGATCAAAGGAGCCTCGCCATTCATCAATCGCTGACCAGCCGGCGTCGCTGCACCGGGCAATTGCGCTCTACATCAACTTTATCCTCGCGGTCCGGTCGCGCCGAACCATTGAAATAAAAAACCGCCCGGCTTGGGGCCGGGCGGTTTTTGTTGCGATTAGCTTATTCGCCGCCGCTGAAACGACGGGACCACCATCCGGCGCGGCGGGGTGGACTTTCGCCGGTTGGCTCCGGCGTGTCCTCGACGGCCGGGGTGGGAACTGAGATCGGTTCTGGTGGCATTTCCGTGGAGGCCTCTTGGGCAACTGCGACAGGCTCAGGTTGGGCCCCGCTTGGGAAGCTCACCTTCTCGCGAACCGTGGAGCGACGGCGCACGGTCTTCTCAGTGGGCTCCTGTGAAGTTTCCGGTTCGGGCGCTCCCGGCTGCTCCGGCTCGGCGTGAAACTGCGTGAACTCCTGCGGATGCTGCACAGCGGTCTCGGTTTGAGCGATCGGGGGCGACATCTCCGCCGAGAGGCCGTCAAAATCGGCAACCGCTTCGATTATTTCAGGTGGTGGGCTCGGCGTTAGTTCGTCAGCGATCGAGCCGGCAAGGCCGTCCTCCAGCCCACCGCGGCGACGGCGGCCGCCGCGGCGTCCACGCCGGCGACGTCGCTCGCTGCCTTGCTGATCAGTGAGGGCTGCGTCTGATTGCTCTTCGAGCTCGTCCTGCTCGGTCTCAGCTTCTTCCTCTTGCCCGCTCTCATGTCCGGTTGCGAACACGGCGGGTTCTGGAAGCGTGGGCTCAGTGTCCTCGCGCAGCTCGCTGTCGCGTGCGCCGCTGCGTCCACGGCGTCGGCGTCGGCGTCGGCGCCGCTGGCCGTCGCCTTCGGCGGAGGCATCGTCGGCGGCGAGCCCCTCGGTCTCCT
>JGI24705J35276_12238387_pt1 | contig 20764 bp, 14 predicted proteins | sample TergutNt197P4_FD_35276 | JGI IMG/M metagenome (IMG submission 35276) | reverse complement strand
GATGCCGCCAATCTCGTGTGCCGTCTCGGTCTTGCGGTCGCGGATCACGACCTTGAAGCGCGAGCCGCCCCCTCCGGGGGTGAGATCAACCAGCCGCGCATCCGCCTGCGGATTTTCACCATAGGTGATGATGCGACGATCCTCGATCTTGCCAACGAGCGTCTGCACCACTGGATGGTCGATGCACATTACCGCAAAGCCATAGAAGGGCACGTTCTCGACGAAATTGCGGAACGCGTCCTGCACCGCCTCGAAGGTCCGGAAATGGTCGAGGTGTTCAGGATCGACATTGGTGACGATAGCGACATCCGCCGGAAGCTTGAGGAAGGTGCCGTCGCTCTCGTCGGCTTCCACCACCATCCAGTCGCCCGCCCCCAGGCGCGCATTGGTACCATAGGCATTGATGATGCCGCCATTGATGACGGTCGGATCGAGGTCGCCGGCATCGAGCAGCGTCGCAACCATCGAGGTCGTCGTGGTTTTGCCGTGGGTTCCCGCAATCGCGACGCAGCTTTTCAGTCGCATCAATTCGGCCAGCATTTCCGCGCGGCGCACCACAGGGATGCGCTGCGCGCGGGCCGCCATCAGTTCCGGATTGTCACGCTTGATCGCGGTCGACACCACGACGACGTCGGCACCGTCGACGTTCTGCGCTTTGTGGCCGACCGATACCTTGGCGCCCTTCTCCCGCAGCCGCGCTACATTGGCGTTCTCGGAAGCGTCCGAGCCCTGCACGGTATAGCCGAGATTGCAGAGCACTTCGGCTATGCCGCTCATGCCGATGCCGCCGATCCCGACGAAGTGGATGGGTCCGATTTCGCGCGGCAGTCTCATGTGGTTTTCCGTGTTTGCGTCGTCGTGGCCGGGTTTGTCCCAGACGCTCCATTTGATGCGAATGTCAAATTCATCACCTGTCTGACTCCAAGAGCCAGCACCGGACCAGCCCCGATGTACGTTGGAACCGGAGCCCGGAATAACGCCAATTGAATCCAATTACTTCATGCAAGACGCGCACCGCTGGGACAAGCCCGGCCATGACGGCAAAACTACGAAATCGTTGGGACCGCGTCAGATTCTGGCCACTTTCACCACCAAATCGGCCAACCGCTGGGCGGCATCGAGCCGACCGGCGCTGCGGGCGGCCGCAGCCATCGCGGCCAGCCGTTCCGGTTCGGCGGCGTACGCGGAGATTTCCGAAGCCAGCCGTTCGGAGGTGAATTCGGTCTGCGCGATGCGCAACGCGCCGTTGACCTGCGCCAGCACGCCGGCGTTTGCGAATTGATCCTGATCAATCGCACCGGGTAGCGGCACCAGGATCGACGGACGACCGATCGCGGCGAGCTCGGCGACGATGCTCGCGCCCGATCGCGACACCACCAGATGGTTCGAGGCGAGCCGCGCGGGCAGGTCGGTGAAGAACGGCGCAAGCTCGGCATTGATCTTGAGGCGGTCATAGACCGCGCGCACCCGCGTCATGTCCTCTTCCCGCACCTGCTGGGTCAGGATCAGACGACTCCACAAGGTGGGGTCGAGCCGTTCGATCGCGCCGGGCACAACGTCAGCCATGACACGAGCACCCTGACTGCCGCCAACGACGAGCAAACGGAACGGCCCGCTCCGCTCCGGCGGCACGTATGGCACGGCCGCCGCGGCAAGGATCGTCGGCCGCATTGGCGTGCCGACCGTCGTCGTCTTGGAGGCCAGCGCGGAATCGCGATCGAGCACGCCGGGTAACGAGGTGGCGATCGCGCGCGCATAACGGGACAGGAAGCGATTGGCGCGGCCAAGCACTGCATTCGCATCGTGAATGATGCCGGGAACACCGACCAGCTTTGCTGCAACCAGTGGCGGCAGGGTCGGATAGCCGCCGAAACCAATCACCGCGGCAGGCTTAAAGCGCCACATCAGATTGACCGCCCTTAGCGTACCGACGCCGAGCTTGATCCCGGCGTGGGCCAGCGACCACGGTGTGCGGCTGCGCACGGTCTCGCTCGGCACGACGTCGATCATGTCTTTGCTGAACAGCCCGCTGTAGCGTATCGCGCGCGCGTCAGTCACAAGGCGCACGCGGATGCCACGCCGAATCAGCTCGACGCCGAGCGCCTCGGCAGGGAACAGATGGCCGCCGGTTCCGCCCGCGGCCAGCATAATCAAGGGCGAGTTTTCCATGGCACGTCCTTTTACAGGCACTCGACCGTCATTGCGAGCCGCGAAAGTGGCGAAGCCATCCCGGGAGTGCCGTCCGGGATAGAACCGGATCGCTTCGTCACTACCGCCCCTCGCGACCGCGCGGGAGCGATCGGCGCGCTGTCACGCGTAGTTGCGCAGCGCCTCGGCCTGACCGATCGACTCAAGCTCGGTACGTGGCCTGAGCCGCGTCAGCGCCAGCATCATGCCCACCCCGTAGGCGAGCGACACGATCGAGGAGCCGCCATAGGAGATGAACGGCAGCGTCATGCCTTTGGCCGGGATCAATTGCAGGTTGACCGACATGTTGATCGCCCCCTGCACGCCGAAAAGGATGGCGAGGCCCGAGGCCGCGAAACGCGAGAACATGTCCTCGTTGGCGTAGGCACGCGTCAGCGTGCGGATGACGATGAAGGCGAACAGCCCGAGCAGCGCCAGGCACAGGATGATGCCAAACTCTTCCGCTGCCACGGCGAACACGAAATCAGTGTGGCTATCCGGCAGGCTGCGCTTGGCGATGCCCTCACCCGGCCCGAGGCCGAGCCAGCCGCCGTTGGCAAAGGCTTCCATGGCGGTGTCGACCTGGAAGGTGTCACCCGACGCCGGATTCATGAAGCGCTTGATGCGGCCAGCGACATGCGGAACGAACAGATAGGCACTGAACAGTCCAGCGGCTCCAACGCCCGTGAGTCCCGCCACCCAGATCATGCGCATGCCAGCGATGAAGAACAGCGCGCCCCAGACCATCAGGATCAGCATGGTCTGACCGAAGTCGGGCTCCATCACCAGGAGCGAGACCAGCATCAACAACAGCGCGACCGCCATCGAGGTCGCCGGCATTTCCGGTCGCTTGGTCGACTCCGCGAACAGCCAGGCTGCAACCACCACAAAGGCTGGCTTGGCGGCTTCGGAGGCCTGGATGTTGATGCCGAGCAGCGTGATCCAACGCCGCGAGCCCTTCACCTCCGCGCCGAATAGAAGCGTCGTCACCATCAATATGATGGCGACTACGAATACGATCAGCGCGCTGCGCCTGATCTGGCGCGGTGACAGAAAGGAGACGCCGATCAGCACGACGAGGGACGGCAGCAGGAACATCACATGCCGGTTGAAGAAGTGGAACGGGTCGAGCCCGATCCGGGTCGCGACCGGCGGGCTCGCCGCCAACGACAGGATCACGCCGCACAGCATCAATACAAGGATCACCCCAAGCAGCGGCTTGTCGACGGTCCACCACCATTCGGAAAGGGGCGTGCGTTCTTCACGGGAGAGCATGAGCGGTCGCCTGCAGCCAAAGATCGGACCATAGGTCGCTCAGGTTGGTTTCCGAAAGGTTAAGGAACCTGATCACTTTTGAGATACACCCGATGGGAGTGATACTGAAACAGAGGGGCTAAAAATGCCGGCTCGCCCTCTTTGCTCCCAATGCGCAATTGAGCATCGTGGAACGGTCCGAAATAGCATCAGATACGTAATGCCACTTTTGGCCAGACGTTGCCCCTTCGTTATATTGGACCACGTGATTGTCGATGCCCCCGGAGGGAGCGCATGTCGACGGCGATTTCGGTTCTTGGCGGTGTGGGTCTGTTCCTGCTCGGCATGAGCGTCATGACGGCCGGGCTCAAGGGACTCGCCGGATCGGGACTGCGGACGGTACTCAGCAAGGCGGCGGCGACGTCGCTGTCCGGTGCCTTCTGGGGCGCTGTGGTCACGCTGATCGTACAATCCTCCAGCGCAACGACAATGACAACGATCGGCCTGGTGAGCGCAGGCGTGCTGACCTTTCCACAAGGATTGTCCCTGGTGTTCGGCGCCAATGTCGGCACGACCGGAACGGGCTGGCTCGTGGCGCTCATCGGGGTGCGCATCTCGCTCACGGCCGCTGCATTGCCGATGATCTTCGTGGGCGCGCTGATCAAATTGCTGGGCCGCGGACGCGTGTCTGCGGCAGGCGCTGCGCTTGCTGGGTTTGCGCTCCTGCTGTTCGGATTGACGACGCTGCAGCAGGGCATGGGAGGACTGGCCGAACGGTTGCACCCGGCCGATTTGCCGGCTGTTCTCGGCGTGACATGGTGGTCGGGCTTGTACGGCGTGCTGGCGCTGGTCGTGGTCGGATTGGTGATGACGACGTTGATGCAATCATCGACCGCAGCTATCGCGGTCACGCTGTCCGCATACTTTGCGGGCGCTGTCGGACTGGACCAGGCTTGCGCGCTGATCATCGGGCAGAACATCGGAACGGCAACCAGTTCCGCCGTAGCCGCAATCGGCGCCAGCAGCACCGCCAAGCGGTTGGCCCTCGCCTATATCTTGTTCAAGCTGATCGCGGCCCTGATCGCGTTGATGCTCTTCCCTGTCACCACTCCTTTGCTGGTCCGCGCCTCGAACACGATCGATGGCGTGACGCTGCTCGCAGCCTATCACACTGCCTACAACGTCGTCGGCGTCATGGTGCTGCTGCCGATGATCGACGGATTCACATGGTTGGTCGAGCGCATTCTGCCCGAACGTGGCTCGCCACTCACGCGCTACCTCGACCCGGCAGCGCTCGATACGCCGGTTGCGACCGAGGAGGCTGTAAGGCGGACGGTTGCGCGCGCACTTGGAACGATTTGTGAGTTGTTGGCGAGCGCGCACACAGCGGGGAATACAGGCGCATCCATTCGCCTCCAGAAGGATAGCGTATCAGTAGCGGAGGCGGCGGACGCGCTCCGCCAGGCTCAGGAATTCATGTCGGAGACAAGTGGCCCGCCCCAATCGGAGGACGAGCAAAGCCGGCTCACCAGCACATTGCATGCGCTTGATCACGCGGCGCGCCTGGCCGAAACAGCGGGCGAGGAAGCTAAACTCGGTACACCGAGCGGCGGACCCGAAGATATGCGTGCCGCGGAGATGTGCGCGGAGGCCATGCATGCCGCAGCATCACTCGCCGCTGAAGTCGTTGCCCTGCCGGCGCCTCCCGGTGACGCTATCGCGATCGAGAAAGAAGGCGGGTCGAAGGGACCTTTCCACTCTGAGAAGGAACTCCCGGAAACCGAAACTTCGACCGTGCAAACCCTTGCCCAACTGGAGCAGTGCGCGAAAGCACTTGGCGAACTGCGGAAAGACCATCGCAGCGCAACCCTCAGCTCGGTGGCAAGTGGAGGATTGTCCGCAGACGAGGCAATCACCCGCGTCGATGCCGTGCGGCGCCTCGAGGCACTTGCATATCACGCCTGGCGCTCCGCGGCGCACCTCGTCGGTCGCGGCGCATAGCGCGGCAAGGGTCGAAGCGGGCGCCCTACACCACCGGCTTCACGCCGGGGATCGCCGCTACCAACTCGTGAAATCTCGCGCCACGGATCTCGAAGTTGCGGTACTGGTCGAAGGAGGCGCAAGCCGGCGAGAGCAGTACGACCGCCTCGTTCAGACCCGAAGCTTCGGCATCGCGCGCGGCATGTTCGACTGCGACATCTAGCGTCTGACTGATCTCATGCGGCACTTGCGACCCCAGCGTCGCGGAGAATTCCTGCGCGGCCTCCCCGATCAGGTACGCTTTGCGGATGCGGGGGAAAAATCCGGCCAAGCTGGTGATGCCGCCCATCTTCGCCTTGCCGCCCGCGATCCAGAAGACGTCGGCAAAGGACGACAGCGCATGCGCGGCGGCATCCGCATTGGTGCCCTTGGAGTCGTTGACAAACAGCACATTGCCGAGGCGGCCGACCTGCTCCATGCGGTGCGAAAGCCCAGGGAAGCTGCGCAGCCCTTCTTGCAGCACCCGCAGACTGATGCCCATCGCGAGCGCGGTGGCGGAAGCGCAGGCAGCGTTCTGAGCGTTGTGCAACCCGCGCAGCGAACCGATACCACCGAGCCTTGCCACTTCGCTGCGCGCGCCGCCGGATTGGCGCACGATCGTCCCATGCTCGAAATAGATGCCGTCAGCCAGCGGATTTTTCACGGATATCCGCACGACCTTCTTGCCCGCGCGATCCAGGCGATCAGCGATGTTGCGGCACCAGCCGTCATCGACGCCGACGACCGCCGTGCCCTGCGGCTGCACGCCGGCGACAAGGCGCTCCTTGACTTCCGCGTAATGCTGGATCGTGCCGTGGCGGTCGATATGGTCCTCGCTGACATTGAGCAGGATGCCGACCGACGGATCGAGTGAGGGCGTGAGGTCGATCTGATAGGACGACATTTCGATGACGTGGACGCGACCCATGCGCGGCGGCTCGAGCGACAGGATCGCTGTGCCGATATTGCCGCCCATCTGGGTGTCGTAGCCCGCGACCTTGGTCAGATGCGCGATGAGCGCTGTCGTCGTCGACTTGCCGTTGGTGCCGGTAATGGCAACGAATGGTGTGTTCGGCGCGTGCCGCCGCCGTTCGCGGCAGAACAATTCGATGTCACCGATCACCTCAACCCCCGCCTCGCGCGCCTTCAGTACGCTCCAATGCGGCGCCGGATGGGTAAGCGGCGCACCGGGAGTGAGGATCAGCGCGGCGAAATTCGCCCAGGACACGTTGCGCAGGTCGGCGGTGCGGAAGCCCTCCTGCGCCGCCCTGGCGAGATTGTCGGTACTGTCATCGCCCGCAACGACCTCGGCGCCGCCTGCTTTCAGTGCGTGGCAGCTCGCCAGGCCGGACCCGCCGAGACCGAAAACCGCGACCGTCCTGCCCGCAAATGAGGTGATCGGAATCATTTGCCCATCACCTCAGCTTGAGCGTGGAGAGGCCGGCCAGCGCCAGCATCACCGCGATGATCCAGAAGCGGATCACGATCTGCGGCTCGGTCCAACCTAACTGCTCGAAATGGTGGTGGATCGGCGCCATCTTGAAGATGCGCTTGCCCGTGAGCTTGAAGGAAGCGACCTGCACGATCACGGAAACCGCTTCCAGCACGAACAGGCCGCCGATCACAGCGAGCACGATCTCGTGCTTCACGGCGACCGCTATCGAGCCGAGCATGCCACCGAGCGCGAGCGAGCCGGTATCGCCCATGAATATCGAGGCCGGCGGCGCGTTGAACCAGAGAAAGCCGAGACCCGCACCTAACAGCGCACCACAGAGCACCGCAAGTTCGCCGGTGCCCGCGACATAATTGATCTGCAGGTATTTGGCGAAGTCTACGTTGCCGACGAGATAGGAGATCAAGCCGAAGCTCGCGGTCGCTATCATCACGGGCACGATTGCAAGACCATCGAGTCCATCGGTGAGGTTCACCGCATTGCCGGCGCCGACAATGATAAAGGCGCCGAAAATCACGAAGAACCAGCCAAGATTGAGCGCGAGGTCCTTGAAGAAAGGAATAGCAAGCGCGGTCGACGACGGTCCTCGTCCAAGCCGCATCAACGCGTAGCAGGCGGCCAGCGCGATGACAGCTTCGATCGTCAGTCTGATGCGGCCGCCGAACCCGCCAGAGGTTTGCTTGGTCACTTTCAGATAGTCGTCATAGAAGCCGACAAAGCCGAAGCCGAGCGTCACCGCGAGCACGATCCAGACGTAGGGGTTGAGCAGATTGGCCCACAGCACCGTTCCGACCACGACACCTGACAGGATCATCAGCCCACCCATCGTGGGCGTGCCCTTCTTGGTCAGAAGGTGAGATTGCGGGCCATCGGTGCGGATCGGCTGCCCCTTGCCCTGACGAATTCGCAGATGGTCGATGATCCAGGGTCCGAACAGGAACACAAACAATGCCCCGGTCGCCACCGCGCCACCGGTGCGGAAAGTGATGTAGCGGAAAACGTTCAAGAACGCACGAAACGCGCTTAGGCTCGGAAATGTATTGGAGAGATCGATCAGCCAGTAAAACATTCAAACAGTCCTATATCGTTTCTTCGCACGACTTGCCGGAAGCACTTGCTCATTCGCTATTCGCGTTCATCTTTGAGCCAAAATGACCTGCGCAAGTGAATTAGGCGGCAGGACGGATCACGCGGCGAAGCATGAACCAGTTTACGCTGCTCCCTGCAAGGCGGCCATCAGCGCAGGCACAAACCTGTTGACCCAGAACATCTTCTTGCTGCCCTTGACAACCACGATATCGCCTGCCCTCAGCAGCGAGGCGACGCTCTCCGGCCTCAGCGTTGCCGGGTCCTCATGCCAGCCCATTCCCTTCTCCGACGGCAGCAGAGCGTGGAGATGATGCATCAGGGGCCCGACGCAATAGACGCCGTCGATGCCGCCCAGATGCCTGGCAATATCCTTGTGATAGGCCGGCGCGTCGCTTCCCAGCTCCAACATGTCGCCGAGAATGGCAATGCGGCGGCCCCCCTTGATTGGGCGAGCCTTCAGGCCTTCCAGCGCCGCCGCCATGCTGGCCGGGTTACCGTTAAAGCTGTCATCGATCACGGTGACGCCAGCGATGGTCTGTTCGACCCCGCGCCCGCTCATTATTCCGACGTCGTCGAGCTTTGCGGCCAGCGCCGCCGCATCCAGACCAGCGGCATGGATCGAGGCAAGTGCGGCAAGCGCGTTGTGAACGCGGTACGGTGCACCGGGCGTGAGGCTGAATGCAACCTGTTGGCCTGCGACTTGCGCCGACACCTGCCAGCTGTCGCCTTGCGCTACGTGCTCGAGCTCGTACACCTCCGATTTCTCGCCAAAGTGGACGACCTTGCCGTTCCATTCCGGCGCCTCGATCTCGGCCTGCAGCACCAGGACGCCGTCCTTCGGCAATCCTTTCGCGATCGAGACCTTCTCGCGCCGAATTGCTTCCAGACTGCCGAGCTTCTCCAGGTGTACGGGCTGCACGTTCACGACGAGAGCAACAGTAGGCCGCGCCAACTCACTCAGCCGCGCGATCTCGCCGGTTTGGTTCATTCCCAGTTCCACGACCCAGAGACTGGCGTCGGGCCTACCGTTGCAGAGTGTCAGCGGCACGCCCCAGAAATTGTTGAAGCTGCTCGGGCTGGCATACGCACCGGGATAGGCGGCAAGAAATTCCTTGGTGCTGGTTTTGCCGGCGCTGCCGGTCAGCCCGATCACCGGTCCCTGGAAGCGGGCCCGCGCCGCACGCGCGAGCGCCCAAAGGCCATCGATCAGGGTGTCCCTCACCACGATCTGGGGAACGCCAACTCCTGCAATCGCGCGCGGAACAATCATCGCCACCGCACCGGCGGCTTCCGCATTGGCCGCGAATTCCCAGCCGTCGCGCATGCTGGCAAAACTGGAGATGAAGCCGCCGCTCGGCGTGCCGCTCAGTGCGACGAACAGGCTGCCCGGCTTCACCAACCGGCTGTCCTGAGTGACAAAATCAATCGCTGTGTCGGGAAACGCTCCGGCCAAGCCCAATGCGCGCGCGACTTCGGCGATCGTCCACAACGGCTTGCTCATGCCATCCTCGATGTGAGTGCTGCGACAACCGCCTCATGATCGCTGAACGGCAGCACGCGATCACCGACGATCTGGCCGGTCTCGTGCCCCTTGCCGGCGATCAAAAGCGCATCGCCCGGTTCGAGCTCATCAATGGCGGTCCTGATTGCTGCGGCGCGATCACCGATCTCCGTCGCACCTCTTGCCTCGGCCAGGATCGCGGCGCGAATCGTGGCCGGATCTTCGCTGCGCGGATTGTCGTCGGTAACAATGACGCTGTCGGCATTGTCGGATGCAATCGCGCCCATCAACGGCCGCTTGCCGGCATCGCGTTCACCACCAGCACCGAACACCACGATCAGCCTGCGCCTGGCGTAAGGCCGCAGCGCCTGCAGCGCTTTCGCCAGCGCGTCGGGCTTGTGCGCGTAATCTACGAAAATCGGCGCGCCATTGCGTTCACCAACCCGCTCAAGCCGCCCTTTGGCACCTTCGAGATGTTCCAGACTTGCGAACACGGCCTGCGGATCGCTGCCGGTGCCGATGGCAAGGCCTGCGGAGATGAGCGCATTCTCGATCTGGAAGCCGCCAACGAGCGGCAATCGAATAGAGTAGCTGCGACCGCCGTGCACGATCTGAAGTTTCTGCGCGAAACCGTCGACCTCGGCATCGATCAGGCGAATGCCCTCGCCTGCAGACTCGGCTCCGCGGCCGACCGGCATCACGCGCAGGCCGCGCGAGCGCGCCGCCTCGATCACCTGCCCCGAACAATCATGATCAGCCGAGATCACGGCCGCGCCGTCGGATGGGATCAGCTCCCGGAACAGTCGCAGCTTGGCCGCGAGATAGTGCGCGACATCAGGGTGGTAGTCCATGTGGTCGCGCGACAGATTGGTGAAACCGCCGGCCGAGACACGCACGCCATCAAGACGATGTTGATCCAGGCCATGCGAAGAAGCCTCGAATGCGAGATGCGTGACGCCGTCGCGCGTTATCGCGTCCAGCTGTCGATGCAGCGCGATCGGGTCCGGCGTTGTCAGCGAGCCATAGACAGTACGCTTCGGCGACACCAGTCCGATCGTGCCGATGCTGGCCGATGCGTGGCCGAGCCGCTCCCATATCTGACGCGTGAAGGCAGCAACCGAGGTTTTGCCGCTGGTGCCAGTCACCGCGGCAATGGTCGCCGGCTGTAGCGGGAAAAACCTGGCAGCAGCAATCGCCAACGTCCTGCGCGGATTGGAAACTAAAACAAACGGCACCTTGGACCCGCCTTGCGGCGGATGGTCACCTGCAACCGCCACAGCGCCGGCGGCAATCGCGGCATCAATGAAGCGCGCACCATCGGTCTTGCTGCCCGCAAGCGCAAAGAACAGATCGCCGGGCTTCACCACACGGCTATCAACCGCAAGCCCCGTCGCTTCAAGCGCCCCGAAAACGGGCTCGATTGCAGCGTCATCACCGAGGAGGTCGCACAGTTTCATGGTCTACCAGCCAACACGGCCATGCCGGAACCCTTGACAGGCCCCGAGAGAGTTCACCCAGGACAGCGCCGTGCACGGCTTACTGGGTTGTCCTGGATGCCGCAAGAATAAGGCGGTCAGGCGGCGGCAGATCGAAGCGTGGCTCGATCCCTAGCAGCGGTCCGATACGGGCGATGACATTGCCCGCGGTCGGAACGGCGTTCCAGCCGGAGGTGATGAAACCGTAGGTTTCTTTCAGCGGCTGCGGCTCGTCCAGCATGATCAGCAACTGGTAACGCGGCTTGTCCGCCGGAAGAATCGCGGTAAAGGCGGTGAGCACACGCTTCTTGGCATAGCGGCCATTGATGACCTTCTCGGCGGTACCGGTCTTGCCGCCAATATAGTAGCCCTTGACGTCGGCCTTTCGCGCGGTACCGATTTCGGCGTTGAGCCGCATCAGGAACCGCATCTTTGCCGAGGTCTCGGGCTTGATCACCCGTTTGGCGATCGCCCTTGCCTCTTCCTCCGACCGTTTCAGGAACGTCGGTGGAATCAGCAGACCGCCATTCGCCAGCGCACTGACGCCCATGACCGCCTGTAACGGCGCCACCGCCATGCCGTGACCGAACGCAATGGTAATGGTGTTCAGTTCGGCCCAGCGCCGCGGCACGATCGGCGAAGCACTCTCCGGCAGTTCCGTACGCAACCGATCCAATTGGCCCATCTTGCGCAGGAACGCCTTATGCGCCTCGACCCCTTGCGACAGCGCGATCCGCGCAGCCCCGACGTTGGAGGAAAACGTGAACACCTCTTTCATATTGAGGAAGCGGCCCTTCGGCTCGTCGTCATGAATCGCGAACCTGCCATAATGCAGCGGGCCGCGCGCATCCCACATAGAATTGAGATCGTACTTGCCGGTGTCGAGCGCCATGGCGAGCGTGAACGCCTTGAAGGTCGACCCCATCTCGTAGACACCGGTGGTGAGACGGTTGATCCGGTCGGGATCGTGCGCTTCCTTCGGATTGTTGGGGTCGAAATCCGGCAGCGAGACCATCGCCACGATTTCTCCAGTATTGACGTTGGTGACGAGACCGGAAGCCGCCTTGGCGTGGAACTTTTCCTTTGCCTTCAGGAGTTCGTCACGCAGCGCATGCTCGACACGCAGATCGACTGACAATTCGATTGGTTGCTGCAGGCGGTCGGTGGCAAAGCCCGCACGGTGGAGATCAGCGAGCCCGTTATTGTCGAGCCACTTCTCGATGCCCGCGATGCCCTGGTTGTCGATATTGACGAGGCCAATCAGGTGCGCCACCTCGTTGCCGGTTGGATAGACTCGCTTGTTCTCGCGCAGGAAGCCTATGCCGGGAATGCCGAGCTTGCGAATGTCCTGTTGTTGTTTCGAGGCAATCCCGCGCTTCAGCCAGACGAACCCCTTCTTCGAGGAGAGCCGCTCGCGCACTTCGGCGGTGTCGAGGTCCGGCAGTGTCGCCGTAAGGAGCTCGATCGCTTCGTCCTTGTCGATGATGCGGCGCGGTTCGCCAAACAGGCTGGGCGCCTTGACGTCGGTTGCGAGAATTTCGCCGTTGCGATCGACGATGTCCGGCCGCGCGGTTGCAATAGCGTCTTGCGCGGCGGTGCGGCGTCCGCCATGACCGTCCGCCCCGATCGCGAACATCACGAGCCGCCCGCCGATCACGGCATAGACCGCGGCAAAGGCCAGGATGGCAAGGCCGACGCGCGCGCGTGCCTTCGCGGCACGATCGACATTGCGCCCGTAAAGCAGGCTGCGGATCAGGCGCTGGCGCCAGGGTTCTGACGGCGCCTCCAATGGTCTGGCCGGCTTCGCGCCGCTCATTGCTTATTCTCCGGCTGCGGAATCGAGCCCGTGACGCTATTCGAATCGGCCACAGCTTCGATCGTGTTGATCATCGCGCCGATCGGATCTGGCTCGCCCGGCCTGACGAAGCGCGGCGGCCGTTCGGGCAGGTTTTTCAACGAGTCGTACTGTCTGGCGTTGATCGGTTTCAGCGGTAGATGCCGTTCGGCCAACCCCTGCAACCGCGGTGGCGAATCCAGCTCGGCCCATTCGGCGCGCAATGCAGCGATGGCGTCCCGCTCCTCACGGATCTCGGTATGCAGCCGCAGCACGCGCTCAGTGCGCGAGGTCGATTCCATCTTGATCCGGTACACATAGGCGGCGGCAAAGATCAGCAGGCCGATCACGATCAGGTGAACGAAGCGCACGGTCAGCCTCCCCTCGTGATGTCGGAGAGTCTGGGCCAGGAAGGCAGCGCACCAACGGCATGCGCGAGCGCGGCGTTACGCTCGGCCGCGCGAAGCTTCGCCGAGCGGGCGCGCGGATTGTCAGCAATCTCCCGCTCGCCCGGCACCACCGGCCGCCGTGTCAGAACCTGAAAGCTCGGCGCGGCTTGTGCGACTTCCGGCAGGTGACGCGAACCGCCGCCGGATTTGCTGCGCTCGGCAAGGAAGTTCTTGACGATACGGTCTTCCAGCGAATGAAACGACACCACGACCAACCGGCCACCGGGCTTCAATACGCGCTCGGCCGCGGTAAGAGCTGAGGAGAGTTCGTCGAGCTCTTCGTTGACGAAGATGCGCAAGGCCTGGAACGTCCGTGTCGCCGGATGGATGTCGCCGGGCTTGGAGCGCACCACTTTTGCGATCAGGTCGGCCAGCACACGCGTCGTCACCATTGGCACCTCATTGCGCGCCGTCACGATGGCGCGGGCGACCTTGCGCGAGTAACGCTCCTCGCCGAAGAGATAAATAATGTCCGCGAGCTCGGCCTCGGAGACTCTTGCGATGACCTCAGCGGCGGTTGGCCCCTCTGGGCTCATCCGCATGTCCAACGGACCGTCGAGGCGAAAGGAGAAGCCGCGGCCGGCCTGGTCAAGTTGCATCGAGGAGACGCCGACATCCATGACGACGCCGTCAACTGTACGATAGCCTTGCGCCGAGCAGACCTCGGCGAGATGGGAGAAGCGCTCCTCGACCAGCGTCAGTCGCCCATCAGATCGATCCACTAAATCGAATCCACGAGCGATCGCCGTCCGATCACGGTCGATACCGACCACCTGGGTTCCGGGAATCTGGAGGATGGCGCGGCTATAGCCGCCGGCGCCAAAAGTGGCATCGACATAGATGCCGCCCTCGCGCGGGGCCAAGTATTCGATCGCCTCACGGCCAAGAACGGAAATATGAGCAGCCGAACTCATACGCCCCACCTGGTGACCGATGGGCGCCGGAGAAACGAACTGGCAGCGAACGGGCCCATGGTACCTTGAATCCTCGCATCGTGAGACGGCGGTTTTACGGAACCGCCGCGCAGCGCGATTGCCAAGCCCGAGCATCTTCGGCCAAAAACCCTGTGTTCCGCATGGAATTTGTCGGGCTGCCATGGGATTTTCGAGCAAAAAAGCGTCTTTGCCGCCTCCAAATTACGGGTCGGCTCCTCCACTCAGTAACGGCTCCTAGCGTTAAGAAAGGGTTGACGGATTGAATACAATAACCCTTATTCGCAGGATGCTTCCTACACACACTCTCTCGGGCAAAATGCACTCTGCGGCCGTCTCCTCGAGAGCGCCGGCGCAAGGGTAAAGGAATAGTAAAGGTTCCTGAGAGAGTCCTGTCCGGTCTTAAGCTGTTCGATATCGTTCGGTTCGCTCGAGTCCGATCAATCTGATTCGATGCGTCAACATGTCCTCCCGGTTCCCGAGGCCGCTGCAAGTATGAGAACTTTCACCCCCGACTCCTCGATTGTCTCCGACGTCATCCCCTCGCCGAACCACGGCGAGCGCAAAAAGGGACGCGCCCCCGACATGATCGTCCTGCATTACACCGGCATGCCGGACGTGGAGGGCGCGATCACGCGTCTCTGCACGTTCGGCTCCGAGGTGTCGGCGCATTACGTTGTGCTGGAGGACGGCCGCATCGTGCAATGCGTTCCGGAGGAAAGGCGCGCCTGGCACGCTGGTGTGTCTTCCTGGGCAGGAGAGGAGGACATCAATTCTTGTTCGATCGGCGTCGAGATCGCCAATCGCGGGCATGACTGGGGCTATCCGGACTTTCCATTGCGCCAGATCGCCGCCGTGATCACGCTCTGCCGCGGCATCATGCTGCGCCGTAATGTGCCCTCGCATCGGGTGCTGGCACATTCGGACGTGGCGCCTGCACGCAAAAAGGACCCGGGCGAGAAATTCCCGTGGCATTCGCTGGCCAATTCCGGCGTCGGCCACTGGGTGACACCGGCGCCCATCGTGCGGGGCGAGACGCTGAAGCTCGGCAGTATCAACGACGGCGTACTGAACCTGCAGCAGACGCTTGCCAAATATGGCTACGGCGTTCCGCTCACCGGAAAGTATGACGGCGCGACCATGGAAGTCGTCACCGCGTTCCAGCGCCATTTCCGTCCCGCCCGGGTCGATGGGGTTGCCGATCACTCGACGCTCGAAACCTTACAGGCTCTCCTCGAGCCTGCCGGAATAGGCGACGACGCAGTGGAGTAACGCTTCCCATCACTCCGGGAAATGCGCATTCGGCCGCCAGCCCTATTGACGCTCGAGCAAGAACCGATAGCGCCTTGACGAAACCGCCATAAATGCCCATGCGTACAGGTGTCAGTCGGCCGGACGGCCGCTCCGGCAAGTGCCGAAAGGTCGCCGGAGAGGAAAGTCCGGGCTCCCTTGACATGCGGTGCCGGATAACGTCCGGCGGGGGCAACCCCAGGGAAAGTGCCACAGAGATCGAACCGCCCTGCTTCGCGCAGGGTAAGGGTGAAAAGGTGCGGTAAGAGCGCACCGCGGCCTCGGCAACGGGGCCGGCATGGTAAACCCCACCGGGAGCAAAACCGAATAGGGACGGCATAGCGGTCTGTTCGCGCAAGCGATAACGCCGCGGGGCGATGTCAGGCTCGCCGTCCGGGTAGGTTGCTTGAGGCAATGTGCAAACATTGTCCCAGAGGAATGGCCGTTACGTATCGTTCGCGAAAGCGGACGGTGCCCTACAGAACCCGGCTTACAGGCTGGCTGACATCTTGAAAACGAGGGGTTCGGCGCAAACCACGCCGAACCCCTCGCCATAGCGGCCACGTTGTTCGCCTACGCTTAAAGCAGCTGCCATCCGTCACCTGCCATATCCTCGCCTTCCCCGCCGACCGTCAATGCGCCGGTTCAGCGGTGACGGGAGGCGGCTTGTCCAGCAGGATGACCAGCAGACTCAGCGCCATGTAGAAGACCGCCAGCATCAGGAAGGCGTCGCCATAGCTCATCACCACCGCCTGACGATGCACGATCTGGGACAGTGTCTTCATCGCCATCAGCGTCGCGTCCCCCATGCCCTGGAATCTTTGCATGAGCATATTGAGCGTCTCGGTCGCGGTCGCGTTGCCCCAGTTCACCCGCTCCTGCAATCGTGTGATGTGCAGGTCAGTACGATCGTTCAAGACAGTATTGATCAGCGCAAGCCCGAGCGCGCCCCCAAGATTGCGCATCAAGTTGAACAGGCCGGAGGCGTTCTTCACCCGGTCCGGCGCCAACGTGCCGAGCGCGATGTTGTTGGTCGGCACCATCGCGAGCATCATGCCGATGCCACGCAGGATCTGCGGCACCAGAAGCTCGTAGAAATCGTACTCGCGAGTGATCCAGGTCATCTCCCAGGAGCCGATCGCAAACACGATCAACCCGACCGCGACAATGATGCGCATATCGAAGAAACGGATCAGCAGGCCGACGACCGGCGCCATCAGGAACATGGTGATGCCGGAGACGAACATCGTCTCGCCGATCATCAGGGCGCTGTAGCCGCGCACTTCGGCAAGATAACGCGGATATATGTAGGTGAGGCCGTAGAGCCCGAGACCGATGCAAAACTGCAGCACGCAGCCAATGCCGAAATTGCGATTGGTAAAGGCTCGGATGTCGACGATCGGCTCGTCCGCCGTCAACACACGCCAGAAGAACGCAAATGCCGAGATTGCGGAAACCCAGGCGAAGACGGCAACGGAGGTATCCTGCATCCACTGATATTGCGGACCCTCCTCCAGCACATATTCCAGCGAGCCAAGAAAACCCGCCATGAACAGTAGGCCCCACCAGTCCATGCGGTCGAGCAGCTTGAGGTCCGGCTTATCAAAATCGACCAGCACGAGAACGCCGATGGTGATGCCGGCACCGGGCACGATGTTGATGAAGAACAGCCAGTGCCAGGACATCAGATCGGTAATGTAGCCGCCGATGGTCGGGCCGACGGTCGGAGCAAGTGTCGCGACCAGGCCGATGATCGGACCGACCACGAAGAACTTCGAACGCGGAAACACCGTATAGGCCGTAGCGAACACCGTCGGGATCATGCCAGCGCCCAGAAACCCCTGGACCGCGCGCCAGATCACCATCTCCCCGATTGATGAGGCAAACCCGCACAGGAAGCTCGCAACCGTGAAACCGCAGGCCGAAATCGCAAACAATATCCGCGTGCCGAGCGCGCGCGACAGAAATCCCGACAATGGAATCGCGATTACCTCGGCGATCAGGTAGGAGGTCTGAACCCAGGACACTTCAGTTGGGCTTGCGGAAAGTCCGGCCTGGATCTCGCTTAGCGAAGCCGAGACGATCTGGATGTCCAGGATCGACATGAACATCCCGAACACCATAATGGTGAAGGCGAACATCTGCCGCGGCGCGACGTGCTCAGAAGCTTCGTTCGCCATCATAGTGGCGGGGGTAGCGGTTGCGGCGTCTACCATTGTCTCACTCGCACGAAGGCCGGCACGATCGGGCAAGCGAGGTCACTGCGAGTGGCTCTTGGCCGGTGAATCAGTGTCGACCGTGCTATCGCCGTCCGGCGCGCCCTGGCGAGTGTCGACGGTTGCGTAGACCGACATGCCGGCACGCAGCAGATTTTGCCTGGCGACGTCCTTCGGCACGCGGACACGTACCGGCAACCGCTGTACAATCTTGGTGAAATTGCCGGTGGCGTTGTCCGGCGGCAGCAGCGTGAATACGGATCCCGCAGCCGGCGAGATACTGTCGACCGTACCGGCGAACTTGTGCGATCCGTAGGCGTCGACCTCGATCGTCACCGGCTGGCCTGGGCGGATGCGCTTGAGCTGCGTCTCCTTGAAGTTGGCGTCGATGAAGACGTCGTCGAGCGGGACGATGTTGCTGAGCCGCTGCCCGACATTGACGAAATCGCCCGCGTTCACCAAGCGGTTGGAGAAGATGCCGTCGACGGGCGCACGCACGGAGGTGAAATCGAGATCGCGCTGCGCCTTGGCCAGGGCGGTGTTCAGTTCCGCAAGCTGCGCCTGCGCTTCCGCCTGTTGCGCCCTGGCGACTTCGACATTGCTGATGGCCGCGTCATAGGCGGCACGCGCCGCCTTGACGGCAGCCAGACCCTGATCCCGTCCGGCTTCGGACACTTCGAACGTTGCGCGCGAGGCAAAGCCCTTGTTGGTCAGCGTCTGCTGGCGTTCGAAATCAAGATCGGCCCGCTTCAGGCCCGCTTCGGCGGAAGCGAGTTGCGCCTTGGACTGCTCGGCCTGGCTCTCCAGAGCGGTGACCTGGCGGCCAATGCGATTGATCGTCGCCTGCTGGGTCGCAATCTTGGTGCGCGCAGCGTCGACCGCGATCTGGTAATCGCCGTCATCGATGCGAAAGATCACATCGCCTGCGCGCACCAGCGAGTTATCACCAGGCAGGATCGAGGCAATGTGACCGGCGACCCGCGCACCCAGCGTGGTGTTGTTGGCGCGCACATAGGCATCATCGGTCGATACGTAGAAGCGGCCCACCATCGCGTAGTAGGTGCCGTAGCTGGCGGCGGCGAGCGCAAACAGCGCGACCACGCCCATCAGGACGACCCTGCGGTTCCCGGACTCGGGAGGGGCGACGTGTTCCTTGGCGCGTTCAACGGGCGCGGGCTTTTCGACCACTGGCTTTTGGGGCACCTCAGCCGGACGGCGCCTGGCCTCTTCCGCAATACGGGAGCGGAACTCCCCGGGCAGCGCCGCCGCGTTTTCGTCCTCGGCTTCCGACTTCTCCAGCGGCCCCTGACGGAGGACGCGCGCAGCCTGGTCTCTTGATGCGGCCATCTACCGCCCCTCCCCGTACAAAAATACCATCGTCCCCAAAGGACGAATACCCCCTTCGCCCCTCACCGACCGGCGGTCAATGGAAAGCGAATGCTGATGGTCCTCTGGAATCCTTGTCTTTGGGTTTCCAGGTTCGAAAAACATTTCAAGGAAAAACCGATAGTCGCATCCAATACCCCCACCCCCACAGAAGCGCAAATTGCAGGGGGCCGGCGGCCCGCACATTTTAGTTCCATTTTCAAACAGCAGATACGACTTCGCATTTTCCCGCGGCGCCGATCGCCCGAGATGCGCTCGTCTTTTCGCCTCGGTCTGCGCATTCAAATGTGCAGGTGGAGATTACTTCTTCTTAAGAGACTTGATCGCGGCAACTTTGAAAGAGACGGCGTGGAGTCCGAGCCGAAATCTCAAGGCGGCCCTCCCAAAACTGAAGGACATTGGAGACAAATCCTCCCACAACAGGTTCTTCGTCGCAAAACGCGGCGACATACAACCATTAATCGCCGATATTCAAAGCGTCCTTCAACAACTCCTGTTTCAGAATGGCTTAAAAGCAAGAAACGCGCATCGACGGCTCCCGTCCCAGAACGGTAGGCCGACATGGTTCTGCGCGAACTGCACAGCCTGACGAACGACGAGGCCCGCGCGATCATCACGGCCGATAGCTCGCAAGCGACCATGGGTCAGTGTTGATGCGAGCCGCGCGCCTATTCCAGCATGCAGAAAGTTTCGAAGTACGTCCGCGCGTTCTCCTATCAGCGGCCGGGTGGACAAGGCAACGGAGTCCGCGAGGGCGCAAGCCTGCCTTGAATAAGACTAAACCTGTTTCGTCGACCTGAGACCTACGAGAAAGGAACGCGCCCCCCCTGAACGCGGGATTGCCAGCGAGACCATTTCGGGGGCTTGGTGACGCGCCAGGAAACTTGTTTCATCGGCCTGAGATAGCAAAAAAGCACATCTACCATTCTCACAGCTCGCGCGAGAAGGCTTGCACCAGCGGGCAATTCGGATCCGCGCCTGGATTAATACACTTCAAGAAATTGCATTTGTCTTCATTAAAGGGAAGCTGCAATGGCCATGTCGCCAAAAAAAGAATACCCAGATGTTAGGTACATTAACAGTACTGATGCCCCTGGTGCCCTAGTCGCTGCCCGGCTCTATAATTTTCCAACCGGTAGTTATGATATCGTCAGACAAGGCCACAGGGACTTCCTCGACTTTGAGGTCCAACCAATAATCAGGGACCTGCAAGGACCTTGGATTGACCTGAAAGGATACGCAAGTCATCTGGGCAGCGACAAATCCAATCTCGTTCTGTCTCAGAATCGAATCAAGAGCGTCAAGACGCGTATTTCCATGTATTCGCTGACGATCAATTTCGAAGAAGAGGTATTCAAAGAACAAACGGCATACGGAGAGTCGGTATCTGGTGGTTCGGAAAATAGTAACGACCCATGGTGGAGAGCAGTTGACGTTTACGTCTACGCAACCAAGCCAACCAAACGACCACGGCGCGTACCACCACTGCCCGGTCCACCTTCTTCGCCTGATTGCCCCGGCGGCAAGCGATTTTCAAAATGGGCAATAGCCACCCCGGGAGGGTTTAGTGTTCCTGTAGAGCCGCCAGCTGTCATTGCCGGGCTTGACCCACTGCTGTCCGGTCTAGATTTGGTGGACAAGGTGCATGGCATGGATTCTTCTGCGGTTTTGAGCATCGC
>JGI24705J35276_12238388_pt1 | contig 20808 bp, 20 predicted proteins | sample TergutNt197P4_FD_35276 | JGI IMG/M metagenome (IMG submission 35276) | reverse complement strand
TCAGCTATATTCTCAACGGCGGCGAAAATGACCCCGCTAATCCGGCTACCTATAATGTTACCAGCCCGGCCATCACCCTGAAAGACCCCACAAAACCCGGTTATGAGTTCTTAGGGTGGCAACCAGCCGCAAATATCCCAACCGGCAGCACCGGCGATAAAGAATTCACCGCTACATGGTCAACCACTCCCATTGAATATAATATCAGCTATATTCTCAACGGCGGTGAAAATGACCCCGCTAATCCGGCTACCTATAATGTTACCAGCCCGGCCATCACCCTGAAAGACCCCACAAAACCCGGTTTCACTTTCGTAGAATGGTTGCCTACCAATTCTATCCCTAGCGGTAGCACCGGCGATAAAGAATTCACCGCTACATGGAAAAGTAGCTTCGTGCCTGTGATCGATATCATCGATGTACCCAGCACAGCCTACGCCAATGTTCCCCTACCTCTTAACGGCACGGTACTTCCCTCCGACGCCACCAATCAAACCATTATATGGAACATTAAGGACGCGGGTATAACCGGGGCAACCTTAAACGGCAATATACTCGACATCGTAGCACCGGGAGTATTGGTGGTTACAGCCACTATTGTGGATGGATTAGCTATAGGTACAGATTTTGTTAAAGACTTCTCCATAACAGTTTTATTATCTGAAAAATACAATTACAATGTTTATCTGATACCGGATAAAACTGTTGCTAAAGCCGGCGAATATCTATATTTAGACATAATGTTAGTTGGAAACCTTAATTATTTCCAATTGACTTCGGAATTAACTTATAACAATAGTTTACTGGAATACATCGGTTTTGAAGATCCGCAAGGCTGGATGCACGAGACCAGAGTAACAGCGGCAAATGCGGTGACGACCCGTCAATTACCTTCTGCGAATACTATCACCGGCACAGTATGTAATCCTCCTGTTAAAATCGTTACCTTGGTATTCAAAGTAGATGAAAACTTCAGCGGGAATAGTGTGATCACAGATTTTGTTTTCACTAATTTGGTAGTAGCATGCCCGCAAGCATCCTTTGTTGGAGCGCCCACTTCTTGGGGTAAAACCTTGAATATTGTTATAACAGAATAAACTTATATAAAGAGCTTCAAACAAAAATTAATAGTTAGTAATTGACTTGACGTTTTGCATCCTGTGTTTTATAATAAATAAAAATATATGCTGTCTTCGGGGCGGGGTGCAATTCCCCACCGGCGGTGATACGGCTATAAACCGTTAAGCCCGCGAGCTATAGCGATTCATGATTAATTTCTAAGCGTGAACCGGTAGTATTGCTTTTTATCGCTCGCATTATTAACTATAGTGCGAAATCAATAAAAAAGCAGTATAAAGCAGATTCGGTGAGATTCCGAAGCCGACGGTATAGTCCGGATGAAAGAAGAGGGCTTAAGGCCGGTTTGCCATCTATGTGCAGGTATTTCCGGGTTAAGCAATGCCCCGCCTTATAAGCGGGGCTTTTCATTGTTAGAGCAAGACGGCAAAAGGAGGATACTAATGAAGGAAAAGCAAAAGGCAGGATCAAAAAGCCGATTTTCGGTGTCGCAGTTAGCGCAAATGGGTATGCTGGCTGCCGTGGCGGTAGTATTGATTATTTTTGTGCAAATACCGCTGATAGCAGCAGCCCCCTATTTGGTTTATGATGTTGCAGATGTTCCGATACTGCTGGGCGCTTATTTAATTGGCCCGATAGCCGGGTTGTTGATATTGACGGTGGTTAGCGCTATTCAAGCTTTTATGCTGGGTGGTAATGGCATAATCGGCTTCATAATGCATATGGCTGCTTCAGGTGCCCTGGTAGTAATTGCCGCTTTACTCTACCGCTCTTGGGGTAAAACTAATCGCAGCCTTATTATAAGTTTGATTGCCGGCGGCGTGGCTATGACAGCGCTGATGATACCGCTTAACCTAATTTTTACTCCATTACTCTTCGGTATGCCCATAAAAGCCGTGACGGCTTTAATCCTTCCCGTTTTACTGCCTTTTAATCTTATTAAAGCCGGTTTGACCTCGGTATTGTTCTTCCTTATCTTCAAAAGCCTGCGCATAGCCCTAAAAGGAAGGGTACAGTAAAAAACCAGTGATACAGGCTATGAGCATCGATTAATACTTTTCAGCAGCGATTATAGCGGCAAGGAGGCTATATGGATGCGTATGATAGATAAGCAAGAAGTATCGGCAATGGTATTGCGTATAGAAAAAGGCTCTATTTATGATGGAGCAGGATTGCGTACGGTTGTTTTTCTGAAAGGATGCAATTTGCATTGCCTATGGTGTTCTACGCCCGAATCGCAGGGTAGGGAAGCAGAACTCGGCTTTTCCGCCAAGCTGTGCCATAAGTGCGGCGCCTGTATACAAAGCTGCCGCAATCGGGCTTTAAGCCGTAATAATGAAGGGAAGATAGTTGTAGATAAAAAACTGTGCCGGCATAGTTTACAGTGCCAAAATATTTGCCCATACCGGGCTTTGGTCAATTATGGCTATGAAGCTACGGTACAAGAAGTGCTAAATGAAGTGCTTAAGGACGAGATATTTTATTTTCATTCAGGCGGCGGCCTTACCGTATCCGGTGGGGAACCGCTGTTGCAGGCAGATTTTGTAACGGAACTGTTCAAGCTATGCCGAAAGAATGGAATTAATACCGCTTTGGAAAGCGCTTTTAGTGTTCCCTGGCCTTTAGCTATTAAACCCTTGCCATATCTTAATACTTTATTTGTAGATATCAAACATAGTGACAGCGAACTTCATGAGCAATATACCGGAATGAAAAATGACTTGATACTGGCTAATATTGTTTCAGCCGATAAAAGCCCGTATCCCTTCGATTTGGTTATACGTTTGCCACTGATACCGAATATAAACGATGACGAATCGAATCTATGTAAAACGGCGGCTTTTGCCGCCGGCTTGCATAAGCTAAAATATTTGGAAATTTTGCCTTATCATCGTTTGGGCTATGCCACATATGATAAGTTGGGCCGAGAATACCTTTTGCGCGATTTGCCCACGCCAAATTCCGCCTATATAGAACAAAAACGCGCTATTTTGCAAAGCTGTAAAGCGGATATACAAATAAGAGGGTGATGCGCTTTCTTAAGCTTAGGTTTGCCCCATATGAGCTTTAAGAATAAGCTGAGCTGCCATTTCTATTGTATTGTTATTTTTTATGATCTCTTCTGCAAAAGATAAATAAAAGGGCAAACGGGTTTTGTAAAGAGCCGGAAGATCAACAGATAAAGGGCGGCCTTGTGTTGGCAGTAGTTTGAGAGCTCGTTCGATAAAATAAATTCTTCCGTTTTTTGCTAAAGCGCGGCAATTATCTTCATTTAGCACCGCGCCGCCCCCGGTGGCGATAATGCAATTATTAAATGAGGCTGCCAGCGCCGTAGCCTTATATTCCCAAACCCGGAAAGCAGCTTCCCCTTCTTTATTTAGGATATGCAGTACACTATGGCCGCTTAATTCATGTACCAGCACATCTATATCATAAAAATGCCGATCACTCAGAGAAGCCAGTGCTTGGCCAATAACTGTTTTTCCGCAGCCAGGCATGCCAATCAATACGATATTTTTATTACTCATATTTTTTTTCAGGTTGTTTACCCATAGCCGGCCTTAAAATTTGATATTCTTTGGCAAGATGAAATAAAGTCTGATAAAATTGATTAACATAAGGAGCTAATTCTTTATCCGGCAGCCCGGCAATTTTTTTCCTTATTTCAAGTTCCCGTTTATCATCGTTTAATGGCAATCCTAATTGAAATTTTTCTACTCCCGCTTCAGCCGCCAGCTTCATGCGCTCGCAAAACAAATCGACCAGCAGTTTATCTACTGCATCTATACGCTCGCGCAATTTAATAATATCCATAATAGCATCCTCTTTTACTATAGTATTTTTCCTTGCTCCAGCATCATATCCAGTAAAGCCAGTGCTGTAGCCGCTACGACACAGGGTAAGGCGCGCGGCGCTATACAGGGGTCATGTCTTCCCTGTACAGTGATTTTTGTTTCCTGCAGGGTTGTCATATTCACGCTTCTTTGCTCTTTTGCTATGGAGGGGGTGGGCTTTATGGCAACGCGAAATATAAGAGGCATGCCGCTGCTGATACCGCCTAATACCCCGCCGTGATTATTCCCCGCCGTGCGGATTTGTCCTTGTTCTACTATAAAGGGGTCATTATTTTGCGAGCCGCGTTGCTTTGCCGCGCCAAAACCGCTGCCGAACTCCAAACCTACTAAAGCTGGAATAGCAAAAAGAATTTGCGACAGCCGGTTTTCTATGCCTCCAAAAGGAGGGCTGCCCACACCGGTTGGCAAACCCAGCGCCGCGCCTTCTATTATGCCTCCCAAGCTATCTTTTTCTTGCTGCGCTTTTCGTATAGATTTCTTCATTTGTTCCCCCATCGGCAGGTCATTTACGGGGAAATCTCTTGACCCCGCTATAAGCAATTGCTCTTTGGTAAGCAAAATAGGGTCGTATGAACTATCTATAATGCCGCCAATTTCTTGTATATGCGCGCCTATATAAATATTTTGTTGCTCCAGAATTTGCATGGCTATGCCTCCGGCAAGACATAAAGGCGCAGTTAATCTTCCGGAAAAAAACCCGCCCCCTATAAGTTCCGCTTGCATACCATAACGAGCAAAAACCGTAAAATCGGCGTGGCCCGGGCGCGCTATATTTTGCCAGCTTTGATAATCTGCGCTATTGCTGTCCTGATTATAGATCAAAGCGGCTAAAGGCGTACCGGTGATAGTATCATCTTTCAGCCCGCAGATAAACTGCGGCTTATCTTGCTCTTGGCGGCTGCTCGTCCATTCTTCTAAGCCGGGGGCGCGACGCCACATAAATGCCTGCAGACGCTGAGTATCCAGGTGAAAACCAGCCGGTAAGCCATCCAGCACTAAACCTAATGCCACTCCGTGGGATTGTCCAAAGAGGGTCATTTTGAGCATTTTACCCCAAGTTGAAGTCATTAGCTTTCCTCCGGCTTAAGGCGCAATACTTTCCATACAGGTTATATTTCCGCCCAAGCTGCAATAATCTTCAAAAAAAGCGGGATACGATTTTTTAACTGCCATAGCCCCATCTATAGTCACTTCTTTGCGGCAGGCGCAGGCAGCCAGCGCTGCCGCCATTACCAGCCGATGATCTGCAAAGTTTTGTATCATGCCGCCTTGAAGAATGTTTTGCCCCTCAATGAGCAAAGAATCTTGATTTTTTCTTACAATAGCGCCCAAAGAAGTGAGTAGAGCATAAATACTACTAAAGCGGTCGCTTTCTTTATAGCGCAGGCGCGCGGCATTATTAAGTACGGTGCGCCCTTGAGCCAATGCGCCTAATACTGCCAGTACCGGCGCTAGATCTGCAGTAGCGGCAATATCTATTTCTTGCCCGTATAGTTTATTGCGGCTAACTGATATCAAATCGTTTTGCTGCGTTACATTTGCCCCAAAAGCTTTCAACAGCGGTAGTATTGCTGAATCCGGCTGATAAGAATTTGTGCTCAATCCCTTTATGCATACTGTTTTAGCCAAGGCGCCGGCGGCGAGAAAAACAGCGGCGTTAGACCAATCGCCTTCCAGTAAAATTTTGCCGGGGCTGTGGTATTTCTGCCGGCCCGGTATGGAATAATTCCCCTCTTTTTGTGTTATTTTTATGCCAAAACAAGCCAGTGTTTTTAATGTCATTTGCACATAACCCGGCGCCTGTAGGGGAGAAAGCAGATGTATTTCACTATCTTGATCGGCCATGGGTAAGGCAAAGAGCAGCCCGCTAATATACTGAGAGCTAATATGCCCTGGTAAGCAATATTTGCCGCCTAACAGACGCCCGCGAATACGAAAAGGTAAAGCGACGCTTTGTTCGAAAACAATACCATGCTCTTGTAAAACGCTTATCAATTCTTTCAGCGGACGCGTGGCTAAACGCTTGTTACCGCAAAAAGTCGCTGTTTTCCCCAAACCTGCGCATATAGGCAAAAGGAAGCGTAGTGTGGCGCCGCTCTCTTGACAATTCAGCAGGAGAGAGTCGCTTGCCAGCCCCTGGGGTTTAAGCAGAAGGCCTTTGTTTTGCTCAATAATAGTAGCGCCCAGCTGACGAAGGCAATTCTTAGTAGCTTCTATGTCATTGCCAACCGGCGCCGGGCTGATAAAAGTAGGGGTATGGGAAAGGGCCGCACAAATCAGCTGCCGATGAGCATCCGCTTTAGCAGGTATGGCGTTCAATTCACCTTGCAGGGGTCCCGGTTTAATGAGTATCTGCATGGTCTTTGGCAACTTGTTTCAGACTGAAACGTTGCTCTAACTGCAACAATTGTTCTTTTATAGCCAGCCCGCCTCCATAGCCCACCAGGGAACCATTATGCCCGATAACTCTATGACAGGGTATGATGATGGGGAGGGGATTGCGATTATTGGCCATACCAACTGCGCGATATGCTTTATGATGGCCGATTTGATTGGCGATATCTTTATAGCTGCGTGTCTCTCCATAGGGAATGGTTTCAAGAGCCTGCCAAACCAAGCGCATGAATTCCGTGCCTTGTGGGTTAAGGGGCAAAAAAAACTCTTTGCGCCTTCCTTCAAGATACTGTTTGATTTGCAGGGCAGCTCCACGCAACAAAGACGTTTCTTCATCCGCCCCATTTTTTACTTGTTCTTTCGTAACAAATGCCAGCTCCGTTAAGGCGCCATCTTCCTCGCTGAGGCTGAATTTTATTATGGACATATCATAATAGCAGGTAGTTTTCATACAAAACCTTCCTTTAAACCGCTTTATCTAACATATGGGCGCCTCAAAAACCCACCTATCACCATCTTCGCTGCTTTTTTTCCGCCTAGACTGCGTTGTCGTCGCTTCACGTAGCTTTAGGCTACCCTTCAGCTCCTCCGCCTTGCTAGGCGAAAAAATTGCTAGTGAATCTGTCAATTCGGAGTTATTAGAGGCGCCCTTAAGATATCATAAAACACGCTATGTTGTCAATTATAAGGGGCCGTATTAATAAAAATCTTATGCAAAAATTCAGTTTTTGCAAATAGTTTAACTATTGAATAATAATTAGATACACGATATAATAGAAAAGAGCATAAAAGCTATTTAAGGAGTTTTTAATGAAGAAACGTTCCGTAGGCGAAGCGCATCAGCTTTTTATACAGGTTATCAGCAAACTTGGCACACAGGGTAACCTGCAGGATAATATTCCGGAGATACTTAAAGCTACCTGCCGTTATTTCCAATTTGGCTGTGGTTTTATTTATGAAGCAAGTTATGAAAAAATCTTTAAATTAAAAGAAATCCACAGCTACTATGATAAAAAAGATTTGCCGGATTCCATGGATATTTTCAGCATTCTTACACAAGAGCAGATTTCTGAATTCATAGCATTGGGAACAGCAGTTATTAAACCGGGTGAGCAAAAATCGGAGCTTTTGACCAAGCTGCATGAGCTGTTTTCTAGCCAGCTGCTGGTATTATCCCCCATTATCAATAATGAAGGGGAATTAATTGGTTTGCTGGGCTTAAGCGATAGACGTGGCGATATCGTACTTTCGCCTATGGATTTTGAGGTAGCCCTTTCTGTGCTACGAGCGGTGGGAAATCAGGTTAAACTGCGTACTTACCAGACTTGGTTAGAGAACACGCGTAATGCTTTAGAGAGTGTTCTGGATAATATTGCCGTAGATATTTATGTAGCAGATTTTTCTACCTACGAAATTATTTATGCCAATTCATCGATAGCGAGGCTTTTTGATGGTCAGGAAAATATTATTGGTAAACCATGCTGGGAAGTGCAGAAAAGTGAGCAAGCCGACGCTTTGGGGGAATGTGTACACGATAAATTGCTTGATGAAAACGGCGACCCAACAAAAACATATAGCTGGGATTTTTTGCGTTCGCAGGATAATACCTGGCAACGCGCAACCTCAGCCTGCTTTCGCTGGGTAGACGGACGTTTGGCAAATGTAGTAAGCAGTGTGAATATAACAGAAAATAAAAACAATGAAGAACTCATACGCCATATGGCCGATTATGATGATCTTACAGGCTTGCCGAATCGGCGTAAATTGATACAGGATATAGATAAACTGCTCAAAGGTAAAGAGGGTGAAGCTTATGTATTGTTTTTTGATTTAGATAGTTTTAAATGTGTTAATGACGATCTGGGTCATCAAGCCGGCGATGAATTGCTTGTACAGGTAGGTCAAGCGCTGCAAAGCAGTACTTTGATCGGCGGTCATTGTTACCGGCATAGCGGTGATGAATTTGTATTGATATATAAAGACATTACCTGGCAGCGCTTACTAAAAGTTATTGAATCGGTGCGGGAAAGGTTTATTGATCCTTGGCAATTGCGAGATGGTATAGTAAAATGCACCTGTAGCATGGGTATATCGCATTATCCCAGCGACGGGTGGGACGCGCTCGATCTATTACATGCATCTGATTTGGCTATGTACGCTTCTAAAAGAAAGGGGCGTAATATGGTATATTTCTATAATATGGGGCAATTGCTTACCCTTACGGAGTGGCAAAACAGCAAAGGTGGATTTATTCAGATGTAATAAGCATCAATGCGTCCAGCAAAGGCAAATCTTCTTCGATCACGTAATAAAGCTCTATGGTGATTTCTTCATTAAATTGAATAGTAATCTTATATTTTTCTCCTTGCTGCACCGGAGCATAAATGGTTTGAGGGAAAAAATAATCTACCAGTATTTTTTGATTAAAGCCGGCTATGATCTCTTCACCATGATTATAATCGGAATAAAGACCTGCATGAGCTTTAAGCACGGCTTCGTATAATAGGCCTGTACTCATTGCTTGCAGGCTATCTATTGTGCCTGTTCGGACACTGAGGTAAAAAGCTATGGCGCGGTATAATAAACGGTTTAATAAGCGGCCGGAAAGCTCACTTTCATCTTCGTTATTTGTATAATGATAAGATTGCCCATTTATTAGCACATCATTGCCGTCGGCGGCAAAAGTGACCCGTTCTATTTGGTCGGTTGCATTATTATAAATGGAGTTTTGCAAACTTTGTTCAAATAAACAACCCAGCGGATTTTCCTCGTATAGTTCTTGTCCAAAATATAATAAGCCGCCCTCGCTACTGCTGTTAGGTATATAGAATAATAAACGGCGTACAGTTAGCACCTCTTCATTAAAGCTTAAAGGAAGGTCTATATCCTGCATATATATGAGTTCTAAAGCGGTATGGCCATTTTTAACTTGGTCTGGGTTCAAAGCGGAGGGGGGAGGCGCTTCCATACTATCCATTTCTACGGCTTTTTCCAGCATTAACATGAATTGGCGCGCCAAAACCAAAGCATTCTCTTCATTTATTTCTAATGGAGTGCGAATGCCCAGATGATAAATGTTTATTTCCGCTAAAGTGGCTTCATATGCCGGTTCGGCATTTTCCGGTTCATCTGTGGGTTTTTCGTCGGCGAATGGTATTTCTTTCGCCGGCTCATTTTCTGTTGGCTGTTGGGCTATACAGGCGAATAGGCATAGTATTATTGAGAGGAAAATTAGGATTACTAATAATTTTTTCATAAATAATAATTCTCCCTGAAAGATAAATAAATACAAAATACCAATATACTGCAAACTATCTTTATCAGTAATCTTGTATTTTTCTGCAGTATTAATTATAATATATAATATTAACGCTGATGTCAAGAGCTTATGAATGAATATCCGCTTGAATAAATCGGAATGCCCAATAAAGCCTCGGCTGAGCTGGTTGTATTCTTAAGGCTTCTTTTATTCGATAAGGGAGGTTTTTTGTTATGAGAAGAGTTTTATAAATTATTCATTATTTGGGGCTTTGTTATGACTTAGCCATAAGGAGTATAATGATGAACAAAAATCCTAATCGTACGCTTATTGTCGCTGTCAGTTGCCTCATCAATTTGTGTATGGGGGCTAATTATGCTTGGAGCGTTTTTGTGGGCCCTTTAGCCCAGCGTTTAAATGAAATAAATGGTTTTACGGGAGAAGCCATGCTTCATGCGGGCAACTTGACCATAGCGTTTTCTGTTATGTATGCCATGATACCCATTTCTATGATTTTCGGCGGCGCGATAAACGATAGGTTCGGCCCCAGGGCTATGGTTTTTTGCGGCAGCATATTATTTGGCAGCGGTATGATGTTAACCGGTTTAGTGGAAAACTTGCGCAATCTGGTGATTGTTTATGGTTTGATAGCCGGTTTAGGTTTTAGCTTGATTTATACTTGCACCGTTAATAATGCAGTTAAGTTTTTTCCGGATAAAAAGGGGTTGGTAGGTGGTTTGACCACCGCTTCTTATGGAATCAGCCCAGTAATTTTTTCTCCGCTTATGCAAAAGATGATTGTGCTTTGGGGCATTAGTTATACCTTAAAAACGTTAGGGCTGGTGTTTATGACGGTTATAGCTATAGGCTCGTTTTTCTTAGCTAAATGCCCTGTTGATTATGAACTGGCAAATATTGATCTTCAGCAGGATACGGCAAATATAACTAGGGAGCATACTTGGGGGCAAATGGTGCGTCGGCCCATTTTTTATATAATGATTTTTCTCTTTGCCTGTGGCAGTTTACAGGGATTAATGATAATCTCCCAAGCTTCTACCATAGCCCAGGAAATGGTAGGTATGCCGCAATCTGCCGCCGCTATAATGGTATCTATACTGGCTTTGTTTAATGCTTTGGGAAGGGCAATATGTGGTTATGTATCGGATAAACTGGGCCGTATCAATGTAATTATTGCAGCTACTTTAATTTCTTTAGGCGGTTTATTGCTTCTTTACCTTGCGGCATGGCAAGGCATTTGCTTCTTTGCTATTGGTATATGTTTGGTGGGAGGCTGCTTTGGCTGTTTTTTGGGTGTATTTCCGGGTTTTACCGCAGATCGTTTTGGTTTACGCAATAATAGCGTAAACTATGGCATAATGTTTTTAGGTTTTTCTTTGGGTAGCTTAGCCGGCCCTAGTTTAATGCAATTAATACGGCAGGGGAGCGGCGCTTATCAAGGAGCTTTTATTATAGGGGCTTTCCTGGCGCTGACCGCTTTTTCATTAGCGCAAGTATATAGAAAAGTAGAAAAAAAGGAGCGGAATGAATACGCGTATTTTGAGTAATTCACTCGGGGCAACAAAAAAATTTCGTGGAATTTTCATGGCCTTTAGCAGGTGCTTTATATCACAATAATAGTATAGACTGGCAATACATATTGCCAGGAAACGATATTTATGCTATAATGCAAGTAATAATATAATATCATTCACAGTTTATTATTCGCGGCGCTAAGTGAATTGTGTAAAGGAACTGATAATGTGTTAGATAATAATACCGAACTTAAAATTGCGGAAGCTCAATATATACGCAATAGTCATCGCAAGCATAGTGAAAAGAAACGCGTTCATAAAACACAGCGTATCGTTTCCACTGTGGTGGTGATGTTTTGTTTCGCTTTTCTGCTATTCGGCGGCGTGAAAATAGTTTCCGCTTATACCTCTGCTTTTCAAATTGTGGTTGAAGGCGAGGGTTTAGCCACTTTGCCCACAGAAAAAGAAGCGAAAGACGCCATTGCCCTTTATTTAGAGGAACAAGCCGAAATTACCGGTTTTTCTGTGGTATGCGGCGATAGTGTAAAAATAGAGAGAGTACCTTCGCGCGAGGCGGAATATATAAGTACAAAAGATGCGGTAGAGGTGCTTGGAGACAGCGTTAAAGTTTTAGCTAAAGCTGTGGCGGTATGCATAAACGGTTTACCGGTAATGTGTGTAGCCAGTGAAAATTCGGCTCGCGAGGCAGTGGAGCAAGCCAAACTTTTTTATGGCCGGGTTGGCGAGAGCGGCGTAGAAGATGTCGATGTATTAGAGCGGGTGGGCGTTCTTTTCAGCAATGTCGATCCTAATGAAGTTCTTAGCGTACATGAGGCAACAAATATGTTATTATTCGGCAAAGCCGATGTTGAGTATCATTATGTTGAAACTGAAGGGGAAACTTTCGAATATATTGCCAACCGCTACGATTGTATGGTAGACGATATAAAAAAATCTAATCCCATGATAGATTCCACAAATATGGCAGTGGGCGAGCCTATTTTACTAAGCGAAGTCGAACCGCTTATTAGTGTTCAGGTGAAGAGGGTGATCGTTTCGCATGAAGAAACGCCCTTTGAAACTGAACAGCGCGATAATTATGAAATAGCGCGCGGCGATAAATTGGTAGTTACAGAAGGTATGCCAGGTGAAGATGAAATTACTACCGAAATTGTAGAGCGCAATGGCGTAGCGCTTACACAAAACCGTGTTTCTACCTTAACTTTAGTGGAACCGGTAACCCGGGTTGTTGAGCGCGGCGCCAAATGGGTAATAGCCTCGCGCGCATCCGGCGTTAATTCGGGAGACGGAGATTTAGGCTGGCCGGTTAATGGTAAAATATCTTCCCGATATGGTTATCGTTCTTTGGGCTTTCATTCCGGACTAGATTTAGAATCCCCCATAGGTACGCCTATAGCAGCGGCTAAAGACGGCGTTGTTGTTTATGCCGAATTTATGGGTAATTATGGCAATTTGATAAAAATAGATCATGGCGAATCTATGACAACTTGGTATGCGCATTTACAAGCCTTTTCTGTAGATGTGGGAGACAAGGTAACGCGTGGTCAAATGATTGGCACCGTGGGCAGAACAGGGCGTACCACCGGCGCGCATGTGCATTTCGAAGTGCGTATAGATAATCAGCATTGTAATCCATTGCAGTTTTTAGAACCCCGTAAAGTTGAAATACTAGATAATGATAATGAGATTCCGGAAGACGCAATGCCGCTAAGCGACACCCCTGAAAGTGCAATAACTGACAGCGAAATTGTAGAAATTGAAGAAACAAGGATCAATACTTTATAAATTGAGTAAATCTACATGCTTTCCATTCGTATTCTTGCCTTGGGAAAAATCAAGGAAGCTTATTTGCGCGAAGGCGTAGCCGAATATGCCAAACGTTTTACTACCCTAGCTCATCTGGAAATAATTGAATTGGCCGATGAAAAAGTACCAGACCGGCCCAGTACGGCTATTATAGAACGCATAAAAGAAGTAGAGGGGCAGCGGCTGATAAACGCTATTCATACAGATGAATATGTAATAACCCTGGATGCACAGGGCATTCAACTTTCTTCGCAGCAATTAGCAGATAAAATTGCGCAATTAACTCTTAATGGCTTTAGCAAGCTGAGTTTTATTATCGGCGCTTCTTATGGCCTTAGCGCACAGGTATTGCGCCGGGCAAATTTCTGTTTTTCTTGCGGGGCCCTCACTTTCCCCCATCAGCTTATGCGTCTGATTTTAATTGAACAGTTATATAGGGCCTGCAAAATTAATAGAGGGGAAACGTATCACAAATAATTACTAAAAATCTAATATATGTAGAAGGATAATTAAATTAACCGCCGAATAGTACTATATATAGTACAGGAGGCGGTTTTCTTGCGTCTGTTAATGCTGGGGTATTCTTATATTATGGGCGGAGTATTTCTATGGCTTTTAGACAGCGCTTATTTTGTGTTCTTTAAACGGCTGGCATTTATAGAAGCTCTATGGAGCGGTTTAGAACCTTCCCGTCTTTTTTTAAGGTTAGCGGCCGAGGCTCTGCTATTATTAGCGGCTTTGCTGCATATACGCCGCGACGCCTTATTTAAGGAAGAACTGAGTTATTGGCCGCAAACCCCCGCAGAAGAATTATGGCAAGGTTCACCATATAGCGAGGATAAAGGCAAACGCTTGCTTTTTTTCGCTCTAAAGCTGGCAATAGCCTTACGTCTTAATAAACGGCAGTTACATAAGTTGCGCCGCTTATGTTATTGTTACGATATTGGTTTGTTTGCCAATGACGAAAATAATTCCGGCGAGCATATAGAACTGGGGGCGGAAATCGTTGCGCATTTCAAAAGCTTACAAGATTTAACTCCCTTAATACTCGCCCATGAAGAGCATTACAACGGCAGCGGTTATTATTGTTTAGCAGGCGAGCGCATACCGATACAATGCCGCATACTGCAAGTGGCGCTGATGTTTGATAACTTACATAAAGGCCTGGAAGGGCAGCCGGGTTTGCCATATAAAGTAGCCTTGCAAGAGCTGGGCTATTATGCAGGCGGTATGCTGGATCCGGAATTGGTGTCTTTATTTCAAAAACTAATGCGCCGCATGCCTATGCTACGCGAACAATCTACACAAACAGCCGGTTATTATATTCCTTAAGGGCATTTCTATTACAGCCAGCACCGGTCTGCTGGCTGTTTTTTTTTTCTGAACTAAGGCCGCGATGTATCGCCGCCGGCAATAGCTATGTGCGGGCAAGTGGTTTCGCCGTAAGCAAAAGTACGAGAGGTCATAACTCACAGCTCTTAACTCACAACTCACAACTCACAACTCACAACAACTTTGGTTATGGGCTTTCGCCCGCGTTGGTTGTTTAAAGTTTAGTATAAAATTAATTTTACCCCAAAAACAGATAGTTCTGTAGCGAATTTATTATTTAGAAGGCAACTTCGGGAACATAATTATTAAACAATTTAAAGGAGAGATTTTCATGAAGAACAGCAGGAAACTAAATTTACTGTTAATTCCTTTCTTGGCATTATTGTTGATTATATCGACCAATGGTTTGCCAATAACAGCCTATGCGGAATTTTCTTGTACGGAAGGGCAAAATGACAGTATTTCACCGGAAAACCAAAATGAAAATGACGAGGAAATGGACAGTACCGGTAATCAAGCCGAGGAAGTTATTAGGGGAGAAGAAGAAGTAAGTAACGATGAAGAAGTGGAAGAAAGTATCGGCGAAGAAGAAGAGGATGCCATAAGTGATAATGTGATAGAAAACGATTTAGATTGTTTAGGCGGAAGCCAAGCGCCATTTATTGTTGATGAAGAGGATAGCATAACTGAAAAATATATAAACATTGATTTAGATAGTATTTTCGCCAGCGGGTTAATGAGCGTAAAAGCCTTGAGCATAGCCGCAGATCAACCCATTTACCTGAAAGGGAACCCCTCAAGTAATAAAGATACTTATAGTACCTGGAATAATATCTTTTACCTGGGAAATGCGGAGCAAGCCGGCGACCCTAATGTGTGGCATTTGGTTTATACCGGAAATACTTCGGGCTCAATAACTGCTATGCATTTGCAATTCACGAATGGGCAAGAGTTTATGTGGGCGCCCACTATGGGTTTATCTACCAATGCTGGCGGCAATAACCCGGGTTGGATAATTGTTGCACCTGCCGATTGGGTTTTGGATTATATTGATAAAGGTAATAACAATGAAAGTGAATGCTATGTGATAACCAATGAAAGCGGTAATATTCAATTTAACATCAGTGGCTATCATAAGGGAAAACTTGACTTGGATACTGATGACGACACCGATAATGACACCGACAATGACACCGATACCGATAATGATACCGATAATGATACCGATAATGATACCGATAATGATACCGATAATGATACCGATAATGATACCGATAATGATACCGATAATGATAATGATACCGATAATGATAATGATAATGATAATGATAATGATAATGATAATGATAATGATAATGATAATGATAATGATAATGATAATGATAATGATACAGATACCGATGACGATATTGGAGAATTGATTATTTATAAGAATATTGAAGGCATTATTCTTGATAACGGCGAAAAATTTTCAGAAAACTTCTATTTCGAACTTTATTATTGGGACGAAACAGCTGATGCGGGAGCAGGCGAATGGTTTTTATATACAGAAGATTTTAACACCGGAGTATATACTTTATATGCCGAAAGCTTAAGTGATAATAAGCTTATTATCGATGAGCTTCCCCAAGGCAAATACGCTGTTAAAGAACTATTGGATGAAGATAGCGTTTATAGGGTTTTTGTTAGCGAAGGCCGACTGGAAAGCTGTTTTTATACAGAAGGCTTGCTTATTGACAAAAAACACAGCATTACACAAATTGTTTTTTATAATGTAGTTGCCGGTGAATCTTCTACTAAACAAGGCCTTACTATCATTAAGGAAGGTAGAGGCGATGGTTTTATTAATGGCAGCTTTTATTTTAAACTTGCGCAACTGATCGAGGAAAATTGGCTTGATTTAAATATGGATTTAGTATCGGTGCTTACCAGTAGTGAAGCCGGCAATAGCGGTGAAATTTTTATTGAATTACCTGTTGGCAACTATAAGGTGACGGAAGTTAACGCAGATGGTTCAGACATGACCTATTATACTATAGAATATTCATCTGAAGAAGGAATAGTAGATGTGCTTGCAGAAACTAACAGTGAAATAACGGTTACTAATTTCCGTAATGGCGGCGGTAGCGGAGAGGGTAACGGCAGTGGTGATAATGGAAATAATAATGGTGGCGGCAATGGAAATAATAACGGTGGCGGCGGTGGGGGTAATAATCGTGAGCGCAACCGTGATACTAACTCAAGTTCGCAGAATATACCAGAAGATAATGTGCCTTTAGCTGATACTCCTACTGAAAGCTATAATCCGGCGATTCCTGAACCGAATGACACAGATATTGAAGAAAATGATATACCTTTAAGCGATTTGCCTCAAACCAGCGATAATCTACCATCTATACCGCTATGCTTTGCAACTTTAGGAATATCGCTTTTAGGAATGGCTTTGCTGGGAAAAACTAAACGGCGCCCTAGAGTAAGCAAGCATTATGGAGAAAGTTTGTGAGAAAACAGTCCGTTCTGATTGTGTTAATAATATGCTTGCTTGGTATGGCGGTCAGCGCTTTTGTATATATACAAGAGCAAAAGACCGCCAATGCTCTATTTGCGGGTGAAATAAGCGTTAATACCCTGCAACGCTTAGTAGCGCAAAATGAAAGCTTTATTGTTTACTTTTATGGCCGCTCTTGCGAAGATTGCGCTATTTCCGAACCTATTTTAATAGAAGCTGTGCGACTAACGCGGGATAGCGCTAATTGGCCGCCTGGTTTGCCTATTTATAGATGCGAACGCGATGCCAATGCTACGGTGCGTGGTCTTTATGGCGTGGAGCAAACTCCCACACTGATATATTTTAGCTTAGGAAAAGAACAGGCCCGCCAAGAAGGCCCACTGCCGGGAATTGATGAGTATGGCGCATTTTTTAGCCGGTTAAAATGAGAAAGAGACTTTGCTTGTATGAGCCATATTTTTTGATAGTGTGGTGGAGAAGTATATGGAGTGGAACTATTATCGGCAAGAGAGGCGATGGTTTTTTTGTTTACTGCGGCTGACGCTTGCAGGCATATATTTTGCTGCCGCTATTCCCAAGATTTATCAGACAGGGCTTTTTAAAGCTACTTTATTGGCTTATTATAGTTTTTTCCCGGATATTATAGCCACTGGTTTGGCTATTGCCATTCCATGGGTAGAGTTTGGGTTAGGTTTATTATTACTACAGGAAAAAAGGCCGGATATTGCGGCAGGTTTATTGATGATAATGAGCGGCTTTTATGTGATAAACGCCCTCGTTTTTCTCAAAAAATGGATGCCTTATGGTTGCGGTTGTTTTGGTTTTGGCGAAGCTGAGGTTTTAAACATAGCCGGGGTTATACGCAATAGTATAATAGCGGTAATATCTGTAGTGGTTTATTGGAGTGTAAAAAGCGGTAAAGCGCGTTGGCGGCGTACCGGGGCGGGCTAAGTGCGGCAGGAATTAAAAGTTAGTGATTGGGAGCCTGAATGTGAATAAAAACATATCTAAGAATAAACAAGCCCCCGCTATTGCCCGCATACAAAGTATAGACGCTTTACGTGGGCTATGCGTGCTTTTAATGGTGGGGCATCATTTTTTATATGATTTAGTTACTTTTCAAAATGCGCCTGCCTGGCTTTTTTACAATCCTTTTTTTGTGGTGATGGAGCCTCTATTTGCCGGCTGTTTTATTATGCTGGCCGGCGTTTCCAGCCGCTTTTCCCGCAGTAATATCAAGCGTGGTTTGCGTGTACTAGCCGCAGCAGTTATTGTCAGCGCTGTGAGTTTTCTTATACATATACCAATTATTTTTGGTATACTGCATTTTTTAGGTTTAGCAATGATCTTTTATGGCCTTACCCATAGTTTTTGGGAAAAACTACCCCAAACTTGGCTGCCTGTGCTTTATATATTTTTTGTGCCGGCTTACTCATTGCTTCTTAAACTAGCTGTGGTAGAATCGCATTATTTATGGATATTCGGTTTTACTTATCCCGGCTTCGCCTCTGCAGATTATTTCCCTTTTCTGCCGTGGATATTTGTTTTCTTGTTTGGGGCTTGGCTGGGCCGACCGGTTAAAGAGAAAACTTTGCCTGCTTGGGTGTATAATATAAACCCTCCATTATTACCCGGCTTGGGGCGGAGAGCTTTTATTATTTACCTGCTGCATCAGCCTATACTTTATGGTATAATAATGCTAATAGGCTATTTATTATCTCAATAAATGGAAAACAGCCGCTATACAAAAATATGGCTATAAAAAGCGGATATTAAGACCGGCTAATAAAAAATGTGGAGAATTTGATGAAAAACGTCGAAATATATACTGATGGAGCTTGTTCACACAATCCCGGGCCGGGAGGCTGGGGCTGCGTGTTGATATATGGCAGGAATCATAAAGAATTACAGGGTGCGGAAAAAGAAACTACCAATCAGCGTATGGAACTTATGGCTGCCATACAGGCGCTGGAAGCTTTAAAAGAACCCTGCGTGGTTAAGTTGTTCAGCGACAGTGCCTATTTGATCAATGCGTTTAATTTAGGTTGGCTGCGTAATTGGCAGCGCAATGGCTGGGTCAACAGTAAAAAACAAGCGGTAGAGAATCAAGATTTATGGCTGAGGTTGCTTAAAGTATCGTATGATCATCAAATATATTGGCTTAAAGTTAAAGGCCATGCCGGTAATGAATTCAATGAGCGTTGCGATGCGCTGGCCCGCAGCGCATTGAATAAAGCCCGTACAGAGGAGGCGGAGTATGGATTATAAATCAATTATTATGGCAGTAATAGAAGGCGAGGAAGAGCAAGCCGCAGAACTAGCGCAAAAACTGCTATCTTATGGCGCGGCGCCATTAGAAATAATCGATTATGGATTGATCCCCGCTATGGCGCAGGTGGGCCGCTTATTCAAGGATGGTGAAATATATGTACCGGAGGTTATGATGGCAGCTTCGGTGGTATCTTTCGTAATAGAGCGCTTAAAACCTTTATTAGCCGGAGAAATAAGCCATAAAGGTACGGTGGTGCTGGGTACGGTTAAGGGCGACTTGCATGATATAGGCAAAAACCTGGTGGCTTTACTCTTGGAAAATAACGGTTTTAAGGTGGTAGATTTGGGCGCCGATGTACCGCCCCAAGCTTTTATTGAAGCGGTGGCAATTCACGACCCACAGATAGTAGGCCTTTCCGCTTTGCTAACCACCACTATGCCCCAGATGGCTGCCACAATACGGGCTTTTGCTGAAGCCGGTTGCCGGGATAAAGTTAAGATAATTATTGGCGGTGCGCCGGTTTCGTATGGATACGCCGCCGAGATTGCCGCCGATGGTTATGCGGAGGACGCGATAGGCGCTGTGGATCTTTGTTTGAGTTTTCTGAAAGAGGCGGAATAAACTATTTGTCATTAACCATATATATACCCATCTTGCTTATTAAGCCAGGGTACAGTAGAGCTGATATTTTCTCTTGAGCAATATTCTACATCTTTTATATGATCGAAGCGTATCAGCTTTTGTGCATGTGAAGAAAGCTTAAGGGCTTGCGACATGCCAAAAGGCAAACAGTATTTGTAGGCGCCAAAGGCTATGCGGGCACTGTCGCTCATATTGAGTTTGGTAGAATTATCTAAATGATACAAGACTGCTCCGGCGGTAAGAATATCATCTAAAGAAGGTACTCCCATAGTTCCGGAGCAGATAATAACTAAATCTTGCACATTTTCGTTTAGCAGCCTTTGCGCTGCCGCCGAGGCGTTTATCAGTGCAGCCAGCCAAATGCGCTTTGCTGCACTAGCTTTGACAATGGCTGCCGTGCCATTTGTAGAGCAAGAAATAATAATGCGCCCGCCTACGCTTTGCGGTGTAAATTCGTAGGGGCTATTGCCCAAGTGAAAACCGCTCAGCCGTTCGCCTTCTCGTTCTCCGGCGAGTACTGTTTTTGGCCAAATTCGCGCATATTCCCGTGCATCTGCTACTTCAGTTACGGGAAAAATGGCTTGGGCGCCCGCGTCTAGCGCCGTGATCATACTGCTGGTTGCGCGCAATACATCTATGACTAGGGCGTCTTTTCCTTCTAGATAAGCCTCTTTACAGTGCTGATGGGCAAAATAACAATCTATGTGCATGCTTCTTCTCCTTTAATATGCTAAAAAGTATATGTATTGAGATTTTTTTTATTCCCTAGTAGAGAACAATAAAGATTTGGCGCCGGGCGCACCGTTTGCTTTTTTTGAATACTGAACACTTTGGTTGCGGCTGAAAGCTGCCCTATGTTATAATGATTTGTAGAAGGAGGGTAATTATATGCTTATTGTTGGAGAATTACTGAATTCCAGCCGCGCCATTATACGCGCCTTGCTGGAAGCAGAAGATAAAACAGCTTTGCAAGAAATAGCGCAAGCTCAGGAAGCCGCCGGAGCGCATTATTTGGATTTAAACTGCGGCGTATTTATAAAAGATGAAGCAGAACGTCTGTGCTGGCTGGTAGAGGTGGTTCAGGAAATCAGTTCTTTACCTTTGTGTTT
>JGI24705J35276_12238389_pt1 | contig 20832 bp, 16 predicted proteins | sample TergutNt197P4_FD_35276 | JGI IMG/M metagenome (IMG submission 35276) | reverse complement strand
CTTGTCTGGCTCAACGACCTTGTAACAGGGCAGCCGGTCAGCGGCGCCACCGTTTCGCTTGTTGGCTCGGAAAAGTCGGCTGTAACGGACGAGATGGGCGTTGCTGTGATAGACGGCATCAGGGAGAGGAGCCCGATAATAAGCATTTCCGGCAGGAACGGCAGGCTGGTGATGAACAGCTACGACTACTACGCGGGGTATGACGAGCCGGCGATCAACCCATATGACTACTGGTACTACATATCCACCGACCGGCAGATATACCGCCCGGGGGACACAGTGAACTATTTTGGGATCATGGCGCCCAGGGGCGAGAAGGGCAGGAATTTCACGGAAGCGGAGCTTGCGCTGAGCGGCGGCGCGTACTGGGGGGATACAGCGATCCGGCAGAAAGTCGAAATCGAGGACGGTGTCGTAAGCGGCTCATGGGAACTGCCGATGCTGAACCCGGGCTGGTATTCCATCCGGATAGAGATTGACGGCCAAACCTTCGGGTACGCCGGTTTTGAAGTGGCGTTTTACGAGAAGCCGGCCTACCAGCTCGCCTTGAAAAGCGACAAAAAGGCTGTGTTCGCCGGCGAGCAGGTAACTTGGAGCATACATGCGGGCTATTTTGAAGGCACACCCGTAGCAGGGCTTGAAGTCAATGCCAGCCATGAGGGGACAATAGAAAAGATAACGACGAACGGGGATGGCGAGACATTGTTCACGGGCAGGGCGCCCAAGTCGGGCGACAGGTATTTGAGAAGCAGCACGTACATGTTTGCGTCGGCGGTCATGCCGGAGCTGGGTGACGTGTCCGCTTACGGCCACGTCACCGTGTTCAACCAAGACATCGACATCGAAGGGATGGTCAAGCGCCACGGGAGCTCGTTCAGCCTGCACCTCGACGGCTTCGACGTAAACCTGGACAAAATAAACAAAGGCGCGCAGATTTGGCGCAGCGAGTACAGGGAGCCCATGTCCGGCACGGCAGACCTTAAGGCCGATTTGATTAGGATCGAGTACGACAAAATAGAAAATGGCCCCTATTACAACCAATACACGCTACAGACGTACTACACATACGACTACAGACGGCGCGAAGTGCATGAAAACAGCTTTGACATGTCTCTTGTGCTGGGTAGCCTCGATTTTACCGGGGAGCTTGAGACGGGCAATTCCTACGAACTGGTCATATCGGGCAACGACTACGCAGGGCGGGCATTTACGCGCTCTCTCTATATTCCTGATGAACCAGAGGCTGCTGCGGGCCCGGCAGCTTCAAGCGGGGATGATTTTTGGGAGAGCTTCGACTGGGGAGACGGCTTCTACTGGTACTTTTACATAACCGAATCAAACAGCGGCCAGTACACCCACGCCGTGGGCGACGAGCTGAAATTCGCGCTCCGGCAGTCGGAAATGCAAATTCCAAAACCAAGCAAAGGCAACATCCTGTATTTCAGGAGCCAGGAAACGATCCGCGACTACTCGCTTTCCGAAGACGGCACATATGAAATGAGGTTTGAGGAAAGAGACATCCCCAACGTCAACCTGGCGGCAGTCTGCTTTGACGGGAGGTACTACGTTGAAAGCGAATGCCGTTACGTGTCCATAGACCCAGCTGACAAAGCAGCGAACGTGAGCATAACAACCGACAAAAAGCGCTACGCCCCGGGCGAGACTGTGGAAATGTCCCTTTCCATGACTGACAATACCGGGAAGCCGCTTCCCGGGAGCGTAAACGTCAGCATCGTAGACGAAGCCCTGTTTGCCGTGGCGGAAAACTACGTGGACATCGGAAACGCAGTATTTGGAAACAAGTACTACTATTCCTACAGTGGGACTGCCAGCCACATTCCAGTCGAATCCGGCGGAGGCGGCGCCGAGATGGGCGACGGCGGAGGCGAGCGGGAGGATTTCAGGGACACGGCATTTTTCAGGACAATCAAGACCGATGCCAAAGGGCGAGCCTCGCTCAGCTTTGAGCTGCCGGACAACATCACGTCCTGGCGGGTGACGTGGCAGGCGTATTCGCCGGGCATATACGTGGGGAACGGCAGCCTCAACATAGACGCGTCGCTGGATTTTTTCCTGGACTACCGCTTGGCTGGGACGCTCCTTAAGGGCGACGAGCCGAAGATAGGGCTGCGGTCTGCCGGGCTTGGGATAGACCCTCTGAAAAGCCAGACGTCGTACACTGTCGAAATCCCATCCGTGGGCTTCAGCGACGCGGCCAGCGGGCAGGCAAACGTGTGGCAGGAAATCGCGATCCCCAAGCTTGCAGACGGCAAGCACAAGGTGAAGCTCAGCGCTCAGAACGGGGCATTTAAAGATGCAGTCAACATGGAGGTCTCAACTATAGAGAGCTTTGCCGGCTACCAGTACAGCGAAGAGTTCAAGCTCGCTGAAGGCACTGGCCCCGCAGGTTCTAAAACATACCCCACAACCCTTACCTTTTGCGATAAAGCATACTCAGAAGCGCTTTACAGCCTTTACAATTTAGCGTGGCGCAGCGGCGTAAGGCTCGAACAGAAACTTGTTTCCAGAATTGCCAAAGGCCTGCTGGCAGACAGCTTTGGCATTGAAGCTTGCACCGTCAATGAAGAAGAAGAACGCAACGTGCGGGAAGACATCATAAAATACCAGCACGGCAACGGAGGCGTGTCTTCGTTCACGTACTCTGAAGCTGACGTTGAAACGAGTGCGCTCGCTGCGTCCATAGGCAGCGAGTATTTCGACAATGACGCCCTGTCCTCGTATTTCTACAATTGCATTGGGCAGGAGGACGCCGCGTTAAGGGAAAAGGCCCTCGCGCTGTGGGGGCTTGCAGCCTTGAAAGCGCCGGTGCTCCTTGAAATTCAGAAGACTCTCGGGAATCCTGGCCTGAGCGGCGAAGACGAACTGTACCTGGCGATGGCGCTTTACTTTGCAGGCGACGGCGCCAACTCGAAGGCCATCGCGAAGGAAGTCGTGGCTAACTATACGGAGAACTTGGGCAAAGAGGTGCGTGCTGTCATCAACACAGACAGCATGGCAGAGCAGACTAAAGCCACGGCGAGGCTGGCGCTCCTCGCAAGCGTGTTTGATCTGCCGGAGGCGGAAGGGCTTGCGCTTTACATGGACAACAACACGTATAGGGGCGACTATTACCTCATGGAGAAAATGGGCATTGCGAAAAACAACCTGTCGCAGATACCATACGGGGAGGCAAAGTTCACGTATGCCCTCGACGGGAAATCGAAGGCTGTCGACCTCAGAAAGGAGGCTGTCTATTCGCTGCAAGTGCTGCCCCAGCAGCTTGAAAGAATCAGCTTCAGCGGAATCGAAGGGGACGTCACAGTGCTTTCCTCATATCTGAAGGAGGGGCAGCCGCCTGACGGCAGCGCCGCAGAAGGGCAGCTCTCCATAGAGAGGAAAATAAACGGGGACGGCGAAGGCGCAGTATCTGTCCCGCAGAATAAGCCTGTCCGCATAACGGTTGAATTCTGGGTGGCCGCAGACGCTCCAAACGGCTGCTACACAATCACGGACATGCTGCCTGCCGGGTTGCGCTTCGGCAGAATCGAAAGCTCAAGCGACTGCTACGCATCTTCCGGAGGCAATGAAAACAAGGAAATAACAGCAAGCATATACAAAACGGATTACGGCTACTATTCGTGGTGGAAGCCTTCGTACTTCCAGCCTGACGGGAGCCTGAAAGGCAAGCTAATATATACGGCTTACCCAGTCATGACCGGGAGCTTCACCGCAGAAGCGCCGCGTTTCGGCCACAGCATCAACGACAACATCATGATCCACGCGCCGGCAACGAGAGTCACCATAGAGTGAGCGGGCGGAAAAAGAGATGAGCAGCAGAAAAACCCTTATAATCAAAGCGCTTGTTTCCATCCTCGCCTTGCAGGCTGTGCTATCGGCTTGCTCCGGCGAGGGCGGGCCGGCTGCGGTCCGGGCTGGCGAGGCAGAACTTGCACGGGCGGGCAAGGTGGCGTTTGAGCAGGCGCGAGCCATCGACGCGAGGCCGTTCCTAGGCGAGCACGAGCTTTTGAAGAGCGTGTCCGAGGAGACGTGGGCGGCGCTTGGACTCGTCGAGGCCGGTGACGGTACAAGTGTGGGCGGTGATCCGATAAAGGGGATTGTGGTGCCCCACCACGCCGCAGCCGCAGCGCTTTCAGCAAACCTAGTCAGCAGGCTGGCCGAACGCCACCCGCCAGCCGTCATAATCCTTGCGCCGAACCATTACAACACTGGTCCTGAAATAATCTCGACAACGTCAGACTTCATGTGCTACGGCAAAAGGGTTTTGGCAGACGCTGCGGCAGTAGAGCGGCTCGGCAGGGAAGGGCTTGCCGTAATTAGCGACGAGCCTTTCGCGAGGGAGCACAGCGTCGGCATGCTGCTTCCGATCATCGCATGGTACTTGCCGGATGCGGAAGTGATACCTGTCATTTTTCACCATGGCACAGACGAGGGTAGAATTCTTGCCGTACTTGATGCACTTGCGCCCGAAATCGACGCCGGGGCGGTGGTCATAGCGTCGATTGATTTCTCCCACTACCTGACGCTGGCTGAGGCAGAGGGAAAAGACAAGGAGATGCGCAGATATCTGGAAGACGGAGACTATTCGGCAATTTCCAAGCTGGACAGCAGTTACATAGACTCGCCTACGATCATGGCGGCGATGCTCATGCATTTTGGGACAGATGGGATGGAGATCGTAGCGAACACGAATTCAGGCATACTGATGCACAACCCTGTTTCACCATGCACAAGCTATTTTACAATACAATTCATGTGAAAAACAACCAATGAAAATCAGTTGAAAAAACAAAAAATTCATTCAGAATTTTCTTGTTGCATTTTCTCCTGGAAGTTGTTATAATATAGCAGCCGAAACGTTCATTTTGGAACATGGGCGTTTTGGTTAAGTTTTACTATATTATCATATTATAATGGAGGAGTTTATATGAGAAAGTTTCTAACAATTTTATTTGCTTGCATGCTCGTGCTGACGCTGTTTGCAGGGTGCGGCGGCAATTCCGGCAACGACCAAGGTGCTGCCGATGACGGTGACACCGATCTTCCGATAGTCAGGATCGGCGTGTTCGAGCCACAGTCCGGCGACAACGGCGCCGGCGGCAAGCAGGAGATTCTGGGCATGCAATATGCAAACGTAGTGACGCCAACGGTAGACATTGCCGGTACGACATACGAGGTTGTACTCGAGTATGCCGACAACCAGTCTGCCAACGACAAGGCGCCGTCCGCAGCCCAGACGCTTATTTCCAAAGGTTGTTCCATAGTGCTGGGTTCGTACGGCTCCGGCGTGTCAATCGCCGCATCCGACACCTTCAAAGACGCAGGCATGCCGGTAGTCGGCGTCACCTGCACAAACCCGGCGGTGACAGCGGGCAACAGCCACTATTTCCGCATCTGCTTCCTGGACCCGTTCCAGGGGACCGTTTTGGCAAATTTCGCAAAGGATCAATTCAAAGCGAGCAAAGCGTACTGCCTTGCTAAGCTGGGCGACGACTATTCAGGCGGGCTCTGCAACTTCTTCATGGATGCGTTCGGAGAAGCCAACTGCCGCTATGAGATGTTCCCCGAGGGCACCAATGACTACAGCACCTATGTAGCAAACGCAAAGGCTTACGGGGCTGACGTGTTCTTCTCGCCGGTTTCAACAGAAGCGGCGGCGCTGATCATCGACCAAGTCGCTTCGCAGGGGCTCGACATGCCCATCCTGGCCGGCGACACGTGGGACTCAAACGTCATCCTCAACGCTGCGAAAGGCAAAAATGTGGAAATCTTCGTGACGACGTTCTACCAGGAGGGCGGTGCGCCTTCATTCGACGCAGGGATTAAAAACTGGATCAACAGCGACGCAACGGCCAAAGCAAACAACGGCGGCGACGACATGATAGCAGCCGTTTCGGCAATGGGCTACGACGCATACTATTTGGCATTGGAAGCCTTGAAGGTAGCCGGCTCCACCAAACCGGGGGACGTGCTGGCAATTTTAGGCGGAGTGACCTATGACGGCGTGTCCGGCGCCATCGCTTTCGACACAGTCAACGGCGACGCAGTGCGCAGCGTGGCTTTTGTGAAAAGATGCGACACCAGTTCAGGCGAATGGGTATTCATCAAGCAGCAGGGCGTCAACTAATAACCTATAGCAACTTCCCGCGTCAGGATAAATGACAGCAAGTCTGGCGAGGGCCTTGGCCTTCGCCAGTGCCATTATTATACCTTTTTTAAATGATTAATAGCAAGGAGACGAGATTTCTTGGTTTTATTTAACACAACTCTACCATACCTGTTGTCTGGAATATCGGTAGGGGGGCAGTACGCCCTCATCGCAATAGGTTACACCATGGTCTACGGCATACTGAGGCTGATCAACTTCGCCCACGCGGACGTGTTTATGGTGAGCGCATTGTGTATGGTTTATGCCGTGACAACATTTCAGATACCGCTCTACATAGCAATCCCATTGGTTGTAGCCCTTACGGTGCTGCTGGGGTTTGCCATAGAGAGGGTCGCGTACAGGCCGCTGCGCAGCGCACCGCGCATGTCTGTCATGGTATCGGCAATCGCCGTGAGCTACACGCTCCAGAACTTGGCGCTTTACATAACAGGCGGGCTGAACAAGAACTACCCTTCTATCCCGTGGCTGTCCGATTCAATCACTGTTCTTGAGGCAACGACCAAAAGGGTGACGGTCGTAACGCCGTTCCTTACCATAGCGCTGGTTGTCATTTTGGTTATGTTCATCCAGCGCACCAAGATCGGCACTGCCATGCGGGCTGTGGCCAAAGACTTTGAGACAAGCCGGCTGATGGGGATCAAGGTCGATTCCGTCATTTCGATGACGTTCATCATCGGTTCGTTTTTGGCCGGCATCGGGTCGATGCTGTTCTTTACCAACTACCCGGGCGTAATACCCACCGCCGGCGCCATGCCGGGCATGAAAGCCTTCGTGGCAGCCGTGTTCGGAGGCATAGGCTCCATCCCCGGCGCAGTGCTGGGGGGTTTTGTCATCGGCATCTGCGAGAGCTTAATAAAAGGGCTGGACACCATTCTGGTCAACACGGGCTTGCTGCAGTCGCCCCTTGAGCTTGCCACGTTCTCCGACGCTTTCACTTTCGTTCTGCTGATCCTGATACTTGTCTTCAAGCCCACCGGGCTTTTGGGCGAGAAGATCGCAGACAAGGTCTAGGGAGGTGCGCTGATGGAAAACAAGAGAATTCAAAATTTAACCTCAGTAGTGTTTCTGCTAGCCCTGTTTGCTTTAGTTATTTTCCTTGAACAGGTAATCAAACCCACTGACACGATGGCGATGCTGCTGACGGTGACCAAAAAGAGTGCGGTGTACGCGTTGGTGGCGGTTTCGATGAACCTGCTCAACGGGTTTACAGGCTTATTTTCCCTAGGACAAGCGGGATTTATGCTGATGGGGGCATACACCTACGCAATCTTCACGATCGAAAGCGAGAGACGGGATTCCGTATACTACTATTTCGACCAAGTGGTCAATGTTTCGCTCCCGGAGACGCTGGGAGGCGCTTTGGGCAGCGTTGGATGGCTCGTCGGCGTACTTTTGGCCATTATCCTTGGCGGCCTGGTGGCTGCGGGTGTGGCCTACCTCATCGGCTTCCCTGTGTTGAGGCTGAAGAGCGACTACCTCGCCATAGCCACATTGGGCTTTGCCGAGATAATCCGCGCAATCTTCCAGTGGCGCATGCTGGGGCCGGTGACAAACGCTGCCAACCCGCTGAAAAGCTACGTTCGCCTCAGCGATTTCAAAATCGGGACGGGCGATGCTGCTATCAACATAAGCACTTTCGTCGCTGTGCTGCTGGCAGTTGTCTGCATTGGCATCATCGTGATGCTGATCAATTCCTCTTATGGGAGGGCTTTCAAAGCAATCCGGGAGGACGAGGTGGCGGCTGAAGCCATGGGGATCAACCTCTACAAGCACAAACAGATCGCTTTCTGCATCAGCAGCTTCTTTGCAGGCGTGGGCGGCGCGATGCTTGCGATGTTCGCCAACACTGTGCAGGCCAACAACTTCAAGTCAAACATGACGTTCGAGATACTATTGATAGTGGTGCTCGGCGGGATAGGTTCCGTGTCAGGCAGCTGCATAGCAGCAGTATTCTTCATTTTTGCGTCGGAGTGGTGGCTGAGGGGCCTCGATTCAGGCAGGTTCTTGGGGATATTTGCACCCGGCATTTTCCGAAACGGGTTCCGCCTAGTCATATTCTCAGTTGGCATCATGCTGGTCATCCTATTCTTCCGCAGAGGGCTCATGGGCGACAAGGAACTCCCGTATTATGTCAAGTGGATAAAGGACAAGCTTACAACACAAAAACCGAAAGCAGGTGAGGCAAATGGCTGAGAACGTACTGCGGCTAGAAGACGTCACCATGCAGTTCGGCGGGGTAGTTGCGCTGGACAACTTCTCGATGGAAGTGAACAAAGACGAAATCGTGGCGCTGATAGGGCCCAACGGGGCAGGCAAGACAACGGCGTTCAACTGCATTACCGGCGTGTACGAGCCTACGAACGGGAGGGTCAGCCTTCACGGGGAAGTCATAGTTGAAAACCACCCGCAGGGCAAGATGAAAGCACTGTACAAGGGGGAGAACGACGGCAAATACACCAACGTGGTGAGCCATACCCCGGACAGGATCACCTACAGGGGGATTGCGCGAACGTTTCAGAACATACGGCTGTTCAAGGCGCTTACAGTCTACGAGAACGTGCTTATAGCAAAACACATGCGGGCCAGGCAAAACGTGTTCTCGGCTACATTCAGGCTAAACGCCAAAGAGGAACGGCGCATGAGGGACGAGGCGATGGCGCTGCTTGAAGAGCAGAACTTGGTCCACCTCAAGGACAGCATAGCTTCCAGCCTGCCCTACGGCCTTCAGAGGCGGCTTGAGATAGCCAGGGCGCTGGCGACGGAGCCGTCCATAATACTGCTGGACGAGCCGGCCGCCGGCATGAACCCGCAGGAGACGATGGAACTGACCAGCTTCATCAGGCAGATCAGGGAAGAGTACAAGCTGACAGTGTTCATGATTGAGCACCACATGGACCTGGTAATGAAGATTTCCGACAGGATTTACGTCCTCGACTTCGGGAAGCAGATTTCCCATGGGACCCCGTCGGAGGTCCAAAACGACCAGAAGGTCATAGACGCGTATTTGGGGGTGGTTGAAGATGCTGAGGATTGAGGACCTGCGGGTCAACTACGGCGGGATAGAGGCTGTCAAGGGCATCACCATCGAAGTGCCTGAAAAGGAGATCGTCACGCTGATCGGGGCAAACGGGGCAGGAAAGTCCACCACGCTCAGGGCTGTCGCGGGGCTTGTCAGGCCTGCGGCCGGCCACATATACTTTTTGGACGAAGAGATCACCGCTCTGCCTTCCCACAGCATAGTCGCCAAGGGCATCACCATGGTGCCGGAGGGCCGCCGAGTGTTCCCGGATTTGACCGTGCTTGAAAACCTGAAAATGGGCGCCTACCTGCGCAAGGACAACCTGAAGGACGACATCCAGTGGGTCTACGACCTGTTTCCGCGTTTGCGAGAGCGTTCATGGCAGCTGGCGGGCACTCTGTCCGGGGGCGAGCAGCAGATGCTTGCAGTCGGGCGCGCGCTGATGAGCCGCCCCAAGCTCATGATGATGGACGAGCCTTCCCTTGGGCTGGCGCCGATAATCGTCAGGGGCATATTCGAGATAATAAAAGAGATAAACCGTCAGGGCGTAACCATCCTGCTCATTGAGCAGAACGCCAACATAGCCCTGCACACGGCAGACACAGCATACGTGCTGGAGACCGGCCGCTTGACGATGAAGGGCGTCGGTAAGGAGCTTCTGAACGACGAAGCGGTGAAAAAAGCGTACCTTGGCTGATTATTCCGTGCAACCTTTCATGCCTGAATTTTCACGGCCTTAAGAGGACGACAAAAATACGATTGAAAAAACAGCGGAAATAAGATATAATTAAGGCCTGATAAGAGCAAGCCTTGTTGTTTGGTGAAAGAAAAGGAGAGCATGGTATGGGATTTGCGGACGAGGTGGGAATCGACCTCGGTACAGCTAATGTACTCGTTTACATAAAAGGTAAAGGCGTCGTTTTAAGCGAGCCGTCGGTAGTGGCAATCAATAAGGACGACAACCAGATCAAGGCTGTCGGGGAAGAGGCAAGGCAGATGCTGGGGAGGACTCCCGCAAACATCATCGCGGTCAGGCCTCTTCGTGACGGGGTCATTTCCGACTATGACATCACCGAGCGGATGCTCAAGTATTTTATCCGAAAAGTCTGCAAGAGCAGCAAGTTCTTCAAGCCCAGGATAATGGTTTGCGTGCCCAGCGGGGTAACCGAAGTTGAAAAGAGGGCAGTGAGGGAGGCCGCTATGCAGGCGGGCGGCAAGGCCGTCTTCCTGATGGAGGAGCCGATTGCCGCAGCAATGGGCGCCGGCATCGACATTGCAAGGCCCGACGGGGTCATGGTCATAGACATAGGCGGTGGCACTACAGACATTGCCGTCATTTCGCTGGGCGGGATCGTCGCGAACTCGTCGGTTAAGGTGGCAGGGGACAAATTTGACGAAGCCATTGTAAAATACATGCGCAGGGAACACAAGCTCTACATCGGCGAACGCACTGCCGAAGAGGTCAAAATGAACATAGGCACTGCGTACCCCAGGCAGGAGCTGATAAGGATGGAATGCAGGGGAAGGGACCTGGTCACAGGGCTCCCCAAGTCGATCGAGGTGACGTCAAAAGAGATAATGGAGGCGCTGGACGAACCTCTCACCACCATATGCGAAGCCGTACACGGAGTGCTTGAGCGGACCCCGCCGGAACTAGCTGCGGACATAAGCAATTCCGGGATAGTCATAACGGGTGGCGGGGCGCTGCTAAACGGCGTGGATCTGAGGATCGAAGAACGCACGGGGATAAAGGTCACGATAGCCGAAGACCCGAAATCATGCGTCGCGACAGGGACTGGCAAGGCGCTTAATTCGATGGACATGATCGAAAGAAGCCAGATGAACAAGAGAAAGCCTTACGTATAATGAAACTGGAATTGATCGCGACCGCAACATTTGGCCTGGAAGCCGTCGTAAAAAGGGAAGTTGAAGCCCTTGGGTACAAGGTGCTGAAGTCCGAGGACGCTAAAATCACGTATTGCGGCGACGAGCGGGCGATCGTAAGGTCAAACCTGTGGCTTCGTTGCGCGGACAGGGTGCTCGTCAAGATGGGGGAGTTCGATGCGCTTGAGTTTGAAGAGCTCTACCAACAGACAAAGGCCCTCCCTTGGGAAGATTGGATACCGGCTGACGGAAAGTTCACGGTTTCGGGAACCTCCGTCAAATCAAAGCTGCACAGCGTGCCCGCGTGCCAAAGCATAGTAAAAAAAGCAATAGTGGACAAGCTGAAAGAGACGTACTGCGTTGAGCAGTTCCCCGAATCAGGCGCAGACTACCCGGTCAGGGCGACCATGCTGAAAGACAGGGTCACGCTTACAGTGGACACGACAGGCGCCGGGCTGCACAAGCGTGGGTACAGGATACGCGACGTCAGGGCACCGATAAAGGAGACGCTGGCTGCCGCAATGGTGGAGCTTTCCTTTTGGAAGAAAGGCAGGGCGCTTTTCGACCCCTGCTGCGGGTCGGGGACCATCCCCATAGAAGCGGCGCTGATCGGCAAAAACATTGCGCCCGGGCTGAACCGGAGGTTCATCAGCGAGGATTGGGACGTGATTCCCGAAAGCGTGTGGAAAGAAGAAAGGAAGCAGGCATTCGAGGCCATCGACCATGAAGCAGCCCTGAGCATAACCGCTTCAGACATATCCCGCGAAGCCATATCAGCCGCCCAGGAAAACGCCATCGAGGCGGGCGTCGACGACTGCATCTGCTTTTCGGCAATGGACATATCCGCGCTTAGGGCTGACAGGAAAAACGGGATAGTAATAATCAACCCGCCCTACGGCAGCAGGATTGGCGAAAAAAGAGACATAGACAGGATTTACAGTTCATTGAGGGGGCTTGCGCTAAAAGACCCCACATGGTCGTTTTTTGTTGTTACATCTGATAAAAATTTTGAAAATTCCGCCTTTGGTAGGCCGGCAGACAGGAGAAGGAAGCTTTACAACGGGCGCCTGGAAACATGTTACTATCAATTTCATGGGCAAATTGAAAAAACATCAAAGTGATATGCTTTTAAATAAATAAAACATGTAAAGGAGACGGAAAAATGGCAGTTAATTTGAAGGGTAGAAGTTTTTTGACGCTGATGGATTTCACTCCGGAAGAAATCAGGTATCTGCTGGATCTTTCCCATGATCTGAAGGCAAAAAAAAGAGCCGGGATTTTCAATTATCTTTTACAGGGAAAGAATGTTGTGCTTTTGTTTGAAAAATCATCTACGAGGACCAGGTGCGCCTTTGAGGTCGCCTGCCTTGAAGAGGGGGGGCATGTCACGTTCCTCGACTCTGGAAGCTCGCAGATGGGAAAGAAAGAATCCCTTGAGGACACGGCCAAGGTGCTGGGAAGGTTTTACGACGGTATAGAGTACAGGGGGTTTGCCCAGAGCGTCGTCGAGGACTTGGCGAAATTCTCCGGCGTGCCTGTATGGAACGGGCTGACGGACGTGGACCACCCCACGCAGATACTTGCCGACCTGCTTACGATAGAAGAGCACGTGGCAAAACCGCTCAACAAGGTGAAAGTGGTCTTCTGCGGCGACGTAAGGAACAACATGAGCTACGCATGGATGTACGGGTGCGCCAAGATGGGCATGCATTACGTGGCATACGGCCCGGACGAGCTGATAAAGGGAATCGACGGCGGTGTGCTGGCAAAAGTCAGGGCAGTGGCAGAGGAAACGGGCGCCGTAATTGAAACCAGCAGCGGGGCCGAGTGCCTGAAAGGCGCGGACGTGCTCTACACGGACGTGTGGGCTTCCATGGGCGAAGAAGCCCAAATCCCCGAGAGGGTCAAGCTCTTGACTCCGTACAAGGTTACTATGGACTTGATAAAAGCCACCGGAAACAGCGATGTAGTCTTCCTGCACTGCTTGCCGTCGTTCCATGATTTTGAGACCACAATGGCGAAAACCCAGATGGAGCTGGGGCACGACATCAGGGAAGTGACGGACGAGGTGTTCAGGAGCAGGCATTCAAAGGTGTTTGACGAAGCGGAGAACAGGATGCACACCATAAAAGCAGTTATAGTCGCAACTATTGCATGATCGATCACAGGAGGAGTGTACGGGATAATGAAAGGAATCCATAATTTTTCGGAAATAGGAAAATTGAACAAAGTGTTGCTTCACAAGATAGGCAATGAGATCGAGGCCCTTGTGCCGGACAACTTTGAGAGGCTGCTGTTTGACGACATACCGTATTTGAAGATAGCTAGGCAGGAATACGACAAATTCGCGGAGCTTTTGACGAGCAACGGGGTCGAGGTCGTCTATTACATCGACGAAACCGCAAAGGCCCTGAAAGACTCGGCTGTAAGGAGCGAGTTCACGTCGCGGTTCATTGACGAAAGCGAAATAGGCTCGCCCCGCGTCAAGGAAGCCATCAAGGGCTACCTTGACAGGATGGACATACGGGACATGGTTGAAACCGTGATTTCCGGCGTGAAAAAGGAAGAGGTGGGGTGCCCAGACCCCAATTCCCTGGCGGACTACATATCCCGCGCCTATCCGTACTACACAGACCCCATGCCAAACCTCTATTTCACAAGGGACCCGGGCGCTTGCGTAGGGAACGGGATGAACGTCCACCACATGAGCACAAAAGCAAGGCGGCGGGAGGCCCTGCTGCTCCATTACATGTTCGCCTACAACAAGGATTTCGCGCCGGAAGGCTCGCAGATGTGGTACGACTACGACCAGGAGTACTCCATTGAAGGCGGCGACGTGCTGGTGCTTTCAAAGGACGTTGTCGCAATCGGCTTGTCGCAGAGGACTACGGCAGCAGGAATCGAGAGGTTCGCGGAGAACATCTTGGGCAACTCGGAATTCAGGAAGGTGCTTGTCTTCGACATACCCAAATGCAGGGCTTTCATGCACCTTGACACAGTGTTCACCATGGTGGACTACGACAAATTCACGATCCACCCCGAAATAGAAGGGCCGCTCCAGATATTCGAAATAACGCTGGACAAAAACGGCAAAGCCAGGTTCCAGAGCAGGCAGGAGGAGCTGGTCAACATACTGAGTTCGGAGCTGAAGATGACAGCCATCGAGCTGATAAGGTGCGGAGGTGACGACAGGATGGCTGCGCAGAGGGAGCAGTGGAACGACGGGTCGAACACACTTGCGATTGCGCCGGGGGTAGTTGTCACGTATGAGCGCAACTACGTTACGAACGACTTGCTCACCAAACGGGGCGTAAAAGTCCTGACCATACCCAGCTCGGAACTTTCAAGGGGGAGGGGCGGCCCAAGATGCATGAGCTGTCCTGTAAACAGGGACGACATATAAATTTTGAGGGAGGTGGCGAACGATGGAAAAGCTGGTTATAGCGCTTGGAGGGAACGCCCTTCAATCGGGAAGCGGCCCGGCGACAGCCGAGGCCCAGCTGGAAGTAGTGAAATCCACTTGCGATTTTATCGCCCAGATAAGCAAGGAAGGATATGAATTGGCTATCGTCCACGGGAACGGGCCGCAAGTTGGAAGGATTTTGCTCGCTTCCGAAACGGCCAAGGACGTGACACCTGCGATGCCGTTTGACGTTTGCGGGGCAATGTCGCAAGGCTATATTGGCTACCACTTGCAGCAGAGCCTCAGATACTCTTTAAAGAAGAAGGGGCTGGACATTCCCGTTGTCACTGTTGCAACGCAGGTTGTAGTCGACGAAAACGACCCAGGGTTCCAAAACCCCACGAAGCCCATCGGCGCGTTCTATTCCGAAGAAGAGGCGAGGGAGCTTGAGGCTAAAAGCGGGTACGTGATGAAGGAAGACGCGGGCAGGGGCTTTCGGAGGGTGGTAGCGTCCCCCATACCGAAGGAAATAGTGGAGCTCGATTCAGTCAAGAAACTCTGGGACACGACGATAGTCATAACATGCGGAGGCGGGGGCATCCCGGTCATAAAGAGGGATGACGGAAGCCTGGAAGGGACTGCAGCCGTAATTGACAAGGATTTTGCAGCCGAGCTGCTTGCCGAGAGCATCGGCGCAGACATGCTCGTCATACTGACTGAAGTCGAGAAGGTTGCAATTAACTTCAACAAACCCGACCAAAAGAACCTGTCAAAGATCACCTGCGCCGAATGCGAAAGGTACATTGGCGAAAACCAGTTCGCACCCGGCAGCATGCTGCCCAAAGTGCAGGCCGCGATGAAATTCGTCAAGGCGAACCCGACAAAAAAAGCAGTCATAAGCTCCCTTGGGAAGGCAGTGGACGCCATAGCGGGCAAGACCGGGACGGAAATTGTATTCGAATAGGGGCAGGTTAAACTGTCAAGCTGTCGATAAGTGAAACAAGCTTTACGATTTCGGGCTTTGAAATCTGCGCGTTGGCGCCGACTTCAAGGCCTTTTTTCTTCATTTCCTCATTTATCAGCGAAGAAAACAGGATGACCGGAATGCCTTTGAGCATCAGGTCGTCTTTAATGAGCTTGGTGAGGTGGTGGCCGTCCATCAGGGGCATCTCAATGTCTGAGACGATGCACGAGACCGAGCTTTCGATGGAGTGGCCTTTCGTCTTCAGGTCGGTCAAGAAATCCCAAGCTTCTTGGCCGTTGTCGAATTTCAGCGTGTTGACGTACCCGGCTTTTTGCAGCGAATTAATGATCAGCTTGGAGAGGAGGTTCGAATCCTCGACCACAAAAATCGGCTTGTCGCTCCGTTGCCTGTCGCCGAGCTTGTCCAGGTCTGAAGCCTGAATGCTGGTCTGCGGGCTTATTTCGGCAATGATCTTCTCAAAATCCAAAATCGTTATCAGCCGGTTGTCGTATTCAGCGATGCCGGTTGCCACGCCTTCTTCGCCACCGTAGATGATGGTGTCCGGCTTTTGGATTTTAGTCCACGATATGCGGTCGATCCCCACAACGGCATGGACGTGGAAAGCGAACATCAAGTTGTTGAAGTTCGTTATCACGAAGATGTCCTTGTTCCCTTCCTCCGAGGGGGGCAGTTTGAGGTGCCTTGCCAAATCGACAACCGTTATTACCTCTGTCCTGGGCTTAAAAATCCCCTCAATGTCGGGGTGGGACTTCTGCATCGGGGTGACCGGGCACGCCATCATGATCTCGCGGACCTTCGCCACGTTTATCCCGAACAGGTTGCCCGCGATGGTAAATTCCATAATTTCAAATTCATTGGTTCCGGATTCCAACAGAATGTCGGTTTGAGTTGCATTCGTAGAAGACATAGACCTACCTCCTAAAAGAAATACAGTTTTGCAGAACACCTGAATCATATTATAGCATATTTGAAAAATATAGCAAGGAAATGATGAAAATAAAGGAAAATAAAGTATTGACTAGCGGCGCGTTTTAGCGTAAGCTATTATAGGAAACCAGAGTTGGGGGCATAGCTCAGTTGGTTAGAGCGCTTGCTCGACAAGCAAGAGGTCATAGGTTCGAATCCCATTGTCCCCACCATTTTTATTGCCATGTGCGTTAGAATAAAGTATCAAATTTCAATGACTATCGGAACAATTAGTGAAAATTAATTTTATCATTTTTACTTTTTAATTTTTTTTTGTGGCAATTTTCAACGGCTAGTGATATAATATGTATTATTTATCTATAAGAATCTTCATTATATGTCGAAAACTCGAAACGAGGGGAGGAAGACATGCATGTCATTTCTTAGAGCCCTGAATATAAGCGGGTCGGCCTTAACCGCGCAGCGGATGAGGCTTGACGCCATTTCGGAGAACATATCCAATATCGACACCACGAGAACTGAAAAGGGAGGCCCATACAAAAGAAAGGTTGTGCAATTCCAAGCCGTCGGCGAGCGGAGCTTCAAGTCGGCGCTTGGAAACGCGGTCATGCGCGAAAGCGAGCGCCACGTCAACCACATCTATCTTCGGCACAGGCTCGCCCCGCAGACGGGCAAAGGTGACGCAGGCGTAGTCGTTTCCAACATTTTTGAAGACGATATGCCGTTTAAGACGATCTACGACCCGACGCACCCCGACGCTGACGAGTACGGGTATGTCCAGATGCCAAACGTAGAACTAGTCAAGGAAGTCGTGGACGCTATGTCCGCAAGCCGTTCGTACGAAGCGAACGTCACGGCAGTTAACGCCATTAAGCTGATGGCAAGTAAAGCTTTGGAGGTTGGAAGGTAAGATGTTCATTACACCGATGGCGCCGCTAGGCGAGCTTTCCGGGTTCAAACCCGAGCAGGCAAGCCCGCTGGCAGGGGCGAGGGAACTGCCTTTTAAGGAGATATTCAGCACGGCTGTTCAAAACATGAAAGAAACGGAAATCATTTCAAACAACGACACCGCTCTTTTGGCGCTGGGTGACATCGACGACCTGCACACGCTTGGGATCGACGCCACGAAAGCTTATCTTGCGGAGAGGCTCGTGATAGAGCTTCGGAACCGCGCGATGGAGGCATACTCTGAAATCATGCGCATCAACCTTTAAAGCGCAGCCGATAAAGCTTAAATCTTGATGTTACTTGAAACAGTGAGGGAAAGACTTTGCGCGACAAACTAGAACAACTACTGGCAAAGGTGAAAGAAACAAACAACAAGCTGAGTAAACGCAATAGGATCCTTCTGATAGCGTGCATTGCAGCCATTTTGGTGATTGCATTGGTAGGGGCGTTGATATTGAACGCAAACAACAGTTCAACGCCTTTATTGGTCAACCTATCGCAGACTGAAGCGGCTGAAATAATCGGAAAACTCCAAGACATGGGCGTGAACGCGACGTACAGCAAAGGGACTATATCGGTCCCGTCCAGCCAGGAGGACGCGCTCAGGGCGCAGCTTGTGCTTCTGGGGTACCCTAAACAGGGGATGACTTACGATGTTTTCAAAGACAACGTCGGCATGATGTCGACGGACTTTGAGAAGGAAACGTTCAAGCTGTACGACCTGCAGGACCGTATTGCGGGAACCATACGGCACTTTGAAGGCGTCGAAGACGCCGTGGTCATAATATCTACCGGCAATGAAAACAAATACGTCCTTGAGAAAGACAAAAAAGAGCCGGTTGCCAGCGTAACCACGTTCATGAAGTCGGGGGGCTCCCCCTCCACGGATCAGGTGAAAGGCATCCAGCGGCTGGTTGCCCATGCCATTCCGGGCATGCTGCCCGAAAACGTTGCGGTCATAGACGGAAACGGCAACGACGTCACCGACGGCCCGAGAGTCGAGGAGTCGGGCGCGATGAGGCTCAAAATGGCTCTTGAAAGCGAGATAGAGCAGAGCGTCCGGTCCAAGGTGGAATACCTGATGGAGGCGATGTTCGGGCCTGACAAGGTAAGGGTGTCCGTCAGCTGCAGCGTTGACGTAAAGAAGAAGCTGAGGGAAATCATTGAATACACACCGCTTGAAGGCGAAACCCGAGGGGTGACACAGCACGAGGAGACGCTTATCGAAGCGGTAGGCCCGGGGGGCGCCATCGGCGGCGTACCGGGGACTGATACGAACGCGCAAATCCCGATCTACCCGAACATCACGTCTGACGGGTCGGACATCTACTATACTGACGAAAAAGCGTTCGATTACCTAGTCAGCCAATTGAAGGAGCAGGTTCAAGATGACGGTGGCGACATCTTGGACTTGTCCGTAGGCGTTGCCGTAGACGAAGAAAGGCTCACACGGACACAAAAGGATGACCTCAGGCAGATGGTGGCAAACGCGGCAGGGATAAGCGTGGACGAATCAGAACAAAAGGTGTCCATAGTGAACTACCCATTTGCCAGAGACACTACAGAGCCGGCAACCGGTTTCATAGCCAAGTATTTTGAGGAAAACCCGCTCATGAAATGGATAGCGCTGGCTGCCCTCGGAGTGCTTCTCGTCCTCATTGTGCTGTTCATCTTGATCTGGAGGAAAGTAGTGGCCAAAAAGAGGCGCAAAAAGGAAGAAGCGGAACTGCAGGCGATGGAGGCAGCGGCAGCAGCGGCGGCAGCGGCGGCAGCGGCGGCAGGGGATGGCGACGAGGAGATCGACATACTGAACATACCGCTTGACCAGGTTAAGAAAACCCGCGAAATGGAGCTCAAGGCGCAGATCGGCGAATTTGCGGATTTGAACCCTGAGATAGCGGCGCAGCTGATCAAGACGTGGCTGAAAGGAGGGACAGGCGGTGAGCAGTGAATTGTCGCTAGGCCAAAAAGCGGCCACAGTCATAATTTCCCTGGGGACTGAAACAGCGTCGAAACTGTACAAATTTCTGAGCGAAGACGAACTGGAGGCGCTGACGCTTGAAGTCGCCAAGATGGAAAACATCCCCCCCGAGGTGACCGAAAGCGCTTTGGACGACTTCTACAAGCTTTGCCTGACCCAAAAGGTCATAACCGACGGTGGGCTTGAATACGCCAAGACTGTCTTGGAAAAGGCTTTCGGCCTGCAGATGGCCACATCGCTTCTTGAGAGGGTGACAAAGTCGCTCAAGGTCCGGTCCTTTGAGTTCATCCGGAAGACCGACAGCAAGAACTTGTTTGCCGTAATCCAGCACGAAAGGCCACAGACGCTGGCACTGATACTGTCCTACGCCAGGGCGGACCAAGCGTCGGCTGTAATACAGGAACTGCCCAAGAGCAAGCGGATTCAAGTGGTCGAATGCATCGCAAAGATGGACAGCACGTCGCCTGAGACGATAAAAATAGTCGAGAACGTGCTGGAGAAAAGGTTCGCCTCGGTCCTCTCCATGGATTTCGCGCAAATCGGCGGCATCGACTACATTGCCGACGTATTGAACAACATGGACAGGAGCAACGAGAAGTTTATATTCGACGAGCTCAGCAAAAAAGACGCGAAGCTGGCTGACGAAATCAGGAAGAAGATGTTCGTGTTTGAAGACATCACCATCATTGACAACAGGGGCATCCAGAAAATCCTCACCCAAGTCGATGCCCACGACTTGGTATACGCCCTCAAAGGGGCGAACAAGGAGGTCATGGACCTCATATTCGCAAACATGTCGACACGTATGGCGGAAACCATCAAGTCCGACTTGGAATACACGTACAACGTCCGCGTAAGGGATGTGGAAGAGGCGCAGCAGCGCATAGTTGCCGTGATCAGGCGCCTGGAAGAAGAAGGCGAGCTTGTGATTGCGAAGGGTGGGCAGGATGAGATCATTGCGTGATTATTCTGGCAGCAACATATTCAGATACCACGACTTTGCTGAGGACGAGCGCGAACTGGTCTCAACCGAGGCGCCATACATAATCTTCACCGACGAAGACCTTGCGGCCAATTACGCGGCGCCTGAAGCAGAGGAAGAAGCCGAAACGCCTGAAGCATGGGAAGATGCCGAAAGCCAAGAGGAGCTGGCAGGCGAAGAGGGGGATGGCGGAAGCAAAGAAAGCGCGGAAGCGTCATTTGCCGCACTGCTGGTCGAGAAGGCTGAGAAGGAGGCTGAAAGCATAACCGCAGAAGCGCGGGAAAAGGCCGATGCTGCACTGGCAGAGGCAGAGCTAAAGGCCTCGGAGATTTTTGCCGCAGCCAACAAAGAGGGCTATGAGAAGGGGTACGACAAAGGGTTTGCAGACGGCAGCGAAGAGGGGGCAAACAGGGCGCAGAGCGCTTCGCGGGACAGGTGGCGCAGGTTTTTCGGGGCGGTGGACGAGGCGTGCTGGGACATCGACGCCCGAAAAGCAGAAATACTTCAGAAGAACAT
>JGI24705J35276_12238391_pt1 | contig 20923 bp, 26 predicted proteins | sample TergutNt197P4_FD_35276 | JGI IMG/M metagenome (IMG submission 35276) | reverse complement strand
TGGCACCCCGCCACGGTGCGCGGGCACCCGGGGGTGATCGAGTAGGTGTCCCCTGGGCCCACCGGCTGGGAAAACGGGATGGCAGGGGTTACGTAGCCGCCCACGTAGGAGGCCACAGTCCGGGACTGGCCCGCCGCCGCGCCGCCGGTCATCCGGATGACCCCGTTGGTGTAGTACCCGTCCACCTGGCCGTTGACCACCACCACGGCGGAGCTGCTGGACCCGGCGCCGGCATACCCGGTGTAGGTCAGGGCCACCAGGTCGATCCCGCACCCGGCGTCTCCAAAAGCATTGGCGCACCCGGGTTGGATCAGCACCCGGGGCATGGGGATACTGAGGCGCTCCAGGTCCGATTTGGCATGGATCAGGGTGGTGGTGGACCCGGGCTCCACCGAGGCCACGTTGCCCTCGAACAGGCAGATGGTCCCCAGGCTGGTGTCACCCCACGTGGGCTGAAACAATCGCTCGATCCGGATTTTGGCGCCATCCAGCGCCCCGTTATGGCAGGCCAGGGGCAGGTTGATCCCCAGTAGGGTGGCGGTATCCCCGGAGTAGACCGTGAGGTCCAGGGTGTCCACTTCCATGCCCTTGGCAATCCGGATGGCCCCGCGGGAGACGATGGGCTGGCTGCCCTGCTCCCCCACCGCCACATAGGTGGCGCCGTTGAAAATCACGTCCCGGTCCCCGTTGGTCCACCGGTAGACCTGCCCGCCCTGCAGGGTAATGGTGATGAGGTCTGCCATCAGAAATTGTTCACCGTTGAGGAGGTGCTGGACCAGCAGAGCCGAGGCATATCTCATGCTATTTCACCGAAATAAGCTTGATCGTCCCGCCTTCCCAGGCCAGGGCCAGGAAGCGGGTTAACTCGATCGAGTCGTCCACAAATCGAACCCGGCGGGCGGAGACCCCGGTCCAGGTCAGGGGCTGGCCGGGGGCGAATGACCCGGTGATCGTCACCAGGCCGCTGGCGGGATCCACCGTAGCGTCCTGGGGGCTGAGCGGGGCACCGTTGGCGAAAATATAAGCTGGCCCCTGGAGGTTGCCGGCAGGATAGCCCTCGTTGTCCAACAGCTGGTAGGTGGTGACCCCGGAAACGATGGACCCGAAAGGGACCTGGTTGCTGGTCCCGGAGGCCGGGTCCACCAGTAGGAAGTTGTCCCAGGATCCCCGCACCTGGGCGAAGAATCCCGCCAGAGTGGTCACCTCATCCTGGGTTAGGCTGAGGCGGTACCCAGCCTTGCGCAGGAAATTAATGGTCAGCTCGTAGGTCCACCTGGGCAGGGACGAAAAGGAGGCCCGAACCTCCTTACCGCTGGCCGCAGATTGGACTAGGGTGCTGTACTGCGTGGTCCTTTTGATCTCGATATCGAGCCCGGGGAGGTCCGGGAAAAGGGCGTTGCTCATCGCTGGGTCCTCCGGTTCTTGGCTGCAGCGTTGGTGCCCTGGATAAACGCCCCCTGGTTGCGATTGACGAATTGCTGGACCGATTTCCCATCCATGGCGGAGATATGGATATGGGTGTCGCCACCGCCCGCACCGGCGGCCGCAGCTGCGGGTGCGGAGGCGCTGGCGAACGTGTCACGAATGAACCCGGCCAGGGGCGGGCTCATCACCATCTCGTCCTTGTGGATCTGGGCGACCTGGTCGGTTGGCACCCGGTCCCACCCGCCCATGGCGCTGGCCCGGCCCAGGAACGACATGCCCTGGGCATAGGCCGCCTCCCCCACTGCCGGCGCCATGGCCCAGCCCACATACGGGATGGAGGCCACCGATTGCATAGCGGAGACTGCGTAGGTGCTGGACTGGCCCCGGATTTGAGCCTCGCTACCCTCTTTACCCAGGACCAGGGAGACTGCCCATTTGATGGCCTCCTCGATGGCCCATTGCGCGAAAAAGTTGATGATCCCCTGGAGGGCCTGGTCCAGAACCTGATTGAATGCGTCTGACCAGGTCATCGTGCCCTGGATCAGCCCCTGGATCGCCGTCTGAAAACCGCCGGTCATGGATTGGAAAAAATTGGTCCACTGGGCCCGCCGCTGGGCAAGGGCCTGGCGGTCAATCTGGAGCATGCGGGCATTAAACTGCCGCTCGACCTGGGCAAGCTGATTCAGTTTCTGCTGGTGTTTGACAGGGTCCTCCTCCAGGGCCGCGGCGCGCTGTGCCGCCTGGAGTTGGATCTGGTATTTCTCGTTCTCGTAGGCCTTGAGTTGGGCTATGTACTTGGTCTGACTCAGCAGGCCGGCATTGGCCTGATTCTCCAGGATCGAGATCTCCAGGTCCAGCCCGGCCAGGAGGGCATCCCGCTTATCCTGTTGGATGGCCGCGTCCACCTGTTTCATTTTATCGGCGTGGGCCTGTTGAGCCCGCTCCACCACCGCCAGGGCCTGGAGGTACTGCTTGGAGTCCGTCCCATAGACTGCGCCCACCCGGGCTGCCTCCTCCTGGGCCAAGGCCACCCGCTCCTCAGATCCCTCCCGGACTTTGGTCATCTTGAGGGCAAAATCAGCCGTTTGCTTGGCCTGGTCCTCCTCTGCAATCTTGCGCCGGAGTTTATTTTCCTCGGTCAGGATCGCCACGTAGGCCTTGGACCCTACCTGGACCTGGGCCTCTTTGGACTGCCAGAAGGCCAGCTCCTCCTGGGTGGACCAGGTGAACCAGTTTTCCTCGGCCGCCTTTTTTTCTTCCAGCTGCTGCTTAAACTGCTGGAGCAGCTCCATGGAGGTGTCCTTGCCTTTGGTGGGGTCCACGGTCGCGGCGCCTTGTGCCCCCACTTTGCCATCCTGGACCGGCCCTTGGTCTGCCCAAAGGGCCTTGGAATTCGTGGCCATCTCCTTCCACGCCGTCCCGATCCCATCCGCGGCTGCTTCTGCCTCGGATTTTATGTCCTGGAATCCGGACTTAGCAGCCTGCCACGCGCCTTTGAAATCGCCGGTAAGGACTTTGTACAGGACGCTCCCCGCGGTCATCGCCCCCTCGATCACCTGGGAGAAGAAGGCGACCATGGCGATAGTGATCGTCTCGACTGTAGCCTTGAGGGCATAGAAAATCTGGATTACCCCTTGGATACCATACATGAGGCCTTGGGCCATGCTCGGCCCGGTCGAACCCAACCAGGTGCCCAGTTTGAGCAGGGTGGGGAGGAGGGCATTCCCGATCTGGACCTGGAGGGAGGTCTGGATCAGGGAGACTTTTCGCATCCCCTCTTCATACTGCTCAGTCTTGGCCACGCCTTCCGGGCCCACGATCAGGTGGAGGCTTTCCGCCTCCTCTCGGGCGGCTGCCATGCGCTCGCTGGTCAGCCGGAGCAGATCCATGGCCTGCTGGGCGCCTTTGCCCCAGAGCAGCTGGGCAGCCGTCATTTGGTCGGTGCCCTGCTTCATGGAGTTGATCTTGTCCACCGCCTCCGCCATGAGGTCCGTCATGGGCTTGAGATTGCCGTGGGCGTCCTTGGTGGAGATGCCCAGGGCCGCAAAACCCTGGCCGCCCTTGGCAATCTGGGCGGTCATTTTCTGGGCGGCAGAGATGTAGGTCTCCTGGTCAATCCCCAACCCCTGGAGGGCGACCTTGAGGGTGGAGGCCTGCCCAGTGGTCACCCCCAGGGTGCGGGCCAGCTTGTCTATCTCCATGTTCCAAGCCACGGTGGTATCAATGACCCCCTTGAAGAGCGCCCCGCCAGCGGCGAGGCCAGCAAGAGCCAGGAATGGGGCCTTGAGATTTTCGATGGTCTTGCCTAGTCCTCCCAGGCTGGTCTCCGCTGCGCCGGCGAACTGCTTGATTCCTGCAGTTCCAGTGGCCAGTCCATCCAGCAGGCCGGACACGTTGGCAATGATCGGGACCTGGAGGGGAGGGGTGGAGGCCATCAGATTCTCTTTCCGCTTTTAAAATCCTTCAAGAACCGCTTCAGCTCTTCTTCGGAGGCATTTTTGATCCCGGCATTTCGAGGTTTATGCCCCACAAACTGGGCCACTAGGATGTGCACCGGGGGCCAGTCTTGCCAGTAGTCCAGGAGTTCCAACATGGTGGGCCACGGGGTGATGTCCACCTGGTGGGGCGTCCACCCCGTGGTGGTCATGACCAAACCGTAGAGTTCACCCCAGGGGATGGGGCGGGATTCCCCTGGGGTTATCTTTCCCCCAAGAGGCCGGTCATGGCGATGACCTTGTTCAGCGCCACCTGGACCTCCGAGAAAGTCAGGCTTTCCACCTCCTCCAGGGTGAGATCCGGATACTCATTCCGAAGTGCTAAAAGAAGCAGATCCGCATGCTCCCCCGCCAGATCCGGGAAGGCCAAAACCTGGGCCATGGGATCTGCCGAAGGGCCATTGCCAAATTTGACGACGGCCTCCAGGAGCGGTTTCAGGCTCCGGCGGATCTGCCCCGTGTTAAATGGGGGCAGGTTATAAGTTTTCCCTTGGATGGTGATGGTGGCCTGTTCCATGCCCTACTCCGCCAGGAACACGTCAACCACGTTCCCAGAATCGTCCGCGAAGGCGGAAAAATCCAAGTCTATTTCGGTGTAGTCGTCCTGTTTCGGGGAGAAATCCAGTTTTGGGAACACCACGGCATAGAACTTGAACCCGGACTGTTTCCCTCGGTATTCATTGAAAACATTGAGCTGGAAAACGATCGAGGCGCCCATGTCCTGGTTGGCCAGGGCGACCGTGTTGCCAGTGGTGGCCGTGTAGAGGTAGTACAATCCCACCCGGTGGCCGGCATCCGCCGCAGCAAACGTATAATCGCCAGTGGTTTCATCCAGCTCGTACTGACCGGCCGCCGGCGCTGATTCCACCCGGGCCATCCATAGGCTGGCAGTATAGTCATAGACCCCACCGTCCCCGGCAAACGTGGCACCATTCAGTGGGGTCAACGGACCACCCCCAGTAGGGATCACCGCACTCTCGTTCCGGGCGCTCATGATCTGGCCAGCAGTGATGGTGGACCCTGCCAGGATGGAGGAGATGAGGGCGGAATTCAGCTCAGCCGTTTTGGCCTTCCCGGTGATTTTGCGCTTCCCGGTCGCCACGTCCACCGGGAACGACTGGGCACCGTATAGCTCTTTGACATCCGCATCGAAATTGGTGGTCACCTCCTGGAGGGTGCCGACCTGAATAGGTGTGGGATTGGCTCCAGGCGGGACGATCCAGAGGGTCCCGAGGCCAAAACTGAACTGCTTACCCATGATGGGCTCCTATGGTCCGTAAATGGTTGTTTCGACGGTGAAATCGTAGGTTGCGAGGAAATCCATGTCCGCGCCGGCGAACCGGACGTTGCTTGAGAGCCCGTAGGGGGTGTAGGACTCGAATTCCATGGGCTTGATGCAGAGGTCGAACAGCTGCTGGTCTCCCAGCAGGGTGTTGAGAACCCACTCCCGGATCGGCAGGGTGGCGGTGAGCATGGGACCAATGGCCCGGATCTCGACCCGAATGGTGGCCACCCGGTTCCGGTCCTGGGTTCGGTGATCGATTTTCTGGCCCAACTTGTCCTCAGCCAGGTAGACCCCCACCACTGGCATTTCATCCGGCTCGGCCGGGAGCAGATCGTGGTCCAGCACCTTGAGCCCCGTCGGCAGGTCTGGCGCCGTGGCCAGGGCTTGGTATGCCCGGGCCACGATGGCATCAGGGGAGAGGGCCGGGGCGGTCATGGCTGCTCCAGCCAGAGGATCTGGATCATGCCGTCATCGGTGACCGAGGGATACCGAACCAGGTAGGTGGTTCCCGGCGGGATGGGATCACCATTCGTGTCGGTGGCCTGGATGTTGATGGTCGATCCCTTCCGGACCGGCAGGGAGCCAGTGGCGATGGTCACAGAGAGGGTTTGACCTGCCACCTCAAGCATCCCCCCGCCCAGACTATTGATGCTGGTCTGGTCGTCCAGGTAGCCCCAGGTGGGCCCGGCGCTGTCCATAGACACCAGAACCGCCCCAGGTCCGTCCCGGAACATCATGGCGAGATCCCCAGCGAGGTCGAATGGCATGAGTCAGCCGTGCAGGGCCAGTAACTCGGCAGCTTCATCTGGAGTCAGGCCTTCGCCCTTGGCTTCCAGATCCTTGATCCTGGCTTCCTTGGGGTTCCCGGGAGCTGGGTCCTGTGCCTTCTTGGTGCCAATCGGTTCGATGTGCATCAAGAGGGCCGGGGTTACGGGGCCGTCATACCCAACTACCTCGCCGGCGATGAAATCGACGGGCCTGAGGATCTGGTACTGGCCCTTCCCGACCTCCTTGAGGTTGTGCACCCGATCGGAGGCTTGGTCCTTGGTGAGGCCAAGAATACCAATGGAAAAGCGCACTGAAGGGGACTTGATTCTGTATTTGGTCATGGGAAACCCAGAAAAGGTGGGGCGGGGCTGGTATCGAGCCGTCCGCCCCTTGGGGGTGGAATTTTTACGGGACCAAAATGACCTGGACCGCCTGCTGCCAGTAGCCGAGCCCCACGTTCCGCCACGCGTCCACGCCGAACTGCCAGGCATCATTGTCAAAGGCGAAATCAGAGCCGTCCACTTTGGCCTTCATCTGCACCGCCTCCTCCTCCTGGCGGATGATTGATTTCACCGAACCGTCGGTGCGGAACACCACGAAACGATCGGTCCAGGGCAGGAGCCGGGCATTCATGGCCACGCCAAACTGCATCCGCTCCAGGGCGGCGATCAGGTTGGTGCCCCCGCCAGGTAGCAGACCGTTGGATACGGCAGCCTCAGCCTGTTTGTAGAGATTGGGCGGGGTCATGATCAGCCACTGCTGAGCCAGCTCGTTCATCGGCTCGCCCACGTCGTCCACAAAGGAAAGAATCTGCGAAACGGCCTGGAAAATAGCCAACTGCATGGCTTCGGTGTTGGGGTTCGACGGCACGCCGTTCGGGGTCGGGTTTGAGCTTGAGGCAACACCGGCAGTGATGGTCGGGAGGCTGCCCAGGGAGATGGTCAGCTTGTTGCTCTGGACCGGGGAATCTCGCTCTTGGTGCGTGGTGGAGAAAAAGTACTGACCGTCATAGGCTGGCAGGGCAGCACCATTGAGGATCAGCTCGGAGCAGAGCTTGGCCCAGTGGGACTGGGTGCGATCCGCCAGATCATTGACCCGAACCATGATTTGGCCGGTCTTGTCCCGGCGGGCATCTCGGCGGCGCACTTCCAAGGTGGCCTCGAAATGCTTATTCTCGATGGTGATCTTGTTTTCGTTGAACCCGCGGGCCTGGCGCCCACCAACCCATTCCCGCATCTGCGGGCTCATGCCCAGCCAAGCGTAGGTCTCACTGGGCTGGTCCGAGTTGAAAAGGTTGGTGATGAGGGGCATCCACCCCTGGCCGGCATTCATTTCCAGCCGGGCATAGTACATACCAATGATGCTGCGCCAAGAAAGAAGTTCGGCAGCCATGTGTATTTCTCCTGATTCAGAGGGTTAGAAGGGGTGTGCCCGACTTAGATCTGCGTATTGAACGCGACCACTGCCGAACCTGCGACGTCAACACGGTACACATGGCCGATGAGGGTATTGTCGGTGGCCGTGAGCGTGAAGGTGGAATCGTCCGAGGCATACACCGGCTCGCCGATCATGGTCGTGGTCACCCCGGCCACCGGGAGCACGATCCGGCCGATGGCATGGGTCCGGACCCGCAAGGACCCCGCCGCGGCGCTCCAGTTGTCCGTTCGGGCTTCAGCGAAGCCAACGAACACGTCACCTGCCTCCAGAGGGCGCGCCAAGCCGGTGGTGGTATCGATTCCCACCGCCGCACCTTCGAAAATCACGGTGCCATCGGCCACCAGGAAGGCATTGCGGTCGCCCAGCTCGTAGGATTGAGGCTGATTCTTGGTCAGAGCCATGGGTCACTTCCTTTCCTGGACTTTGATCTGGCCAGAATCGTTGGCACGTTCGAAGGCCACGTACGACTCGAACGTGATGAATTCGTCTCGGACCGCGGGGTCTTGATCCCAGATCGCCTTACAGCGATCCTGCAGGGGCAGCCCCTCGTTGGCCGCCGGGGCGGCATTGGTTTTCATGGGCGCGGCCGCATGGACAACCGGCTTGGGCGCTTCCGTCTCGATGGCACTGGTGGCGCCGGCGCGGAGCTTGTTCTCGGTCTGGACGCAGATCATGGCCGCCTCTGGGGCTGTGGTCTTGCCATCGAAGGCCAGCTCGGTCATGAGTTTGGTATGGCCCGGGAGCCCGGCCTTCAGCACGTCCTGGATTCGTGCCCGCTCACGGTCCGCACCCTCAGCCCGGCCTTCGGCCCGCAAGGCCTCAGCAATCTGGGGATGTTCCGCCAGGATATATTCCTTGGTGATTTCCACCTGGATCTCCTTTTTGGGTTTGGGGTTGAGCGCAGCACCGGCGCTGTTGAATGAAGGGCTTGCGCCCTCCTGAGCGAGCTTGGCGATGAGGTCGTCCAGGGTGGAAACACCGTCCACCAGTCCAGCCGCGATCGCCGAATCACCGACGAACACCCGTCCATCGGCCATGTCATTGAGTACGGTTTCCGGGTCGGTGCCCCGGTTAGCCGCCACGTCGTCCACAAATGCCTCGTAGATTGCATCTACCATGCCTTGGAGGACGCCCAGCCCCTCATCAGTAAGGGGGGCATGTTCATGGGCCACCGCCTTGTACTTGCCGGCGGTGATCACCGTGGTTTTCATGCCCCAGTCCGCCTCCTGGGCAGACCGGTCCACGTGGGTCATGATCACGCCAATGGATCCCACCATGGTGGTGTCCCCGGAGATGTAGATCTCGTCCGCGGCGGAACCGATCCAATATGCGGCGCTGGCCATGGTCCCGTCGGTGAAGGCCACGCAAGGTTTGGTGCCCCGGGCCCCGGCAATGAGCGCGCATAGCTCCTGGGTGCCATCCACCGCGCCTCCGGGGGAATCGATGTTGAGGATGATGGCCTTCACAGCTGGATCTTCCAGGGCCATCGCGAATTGCTGGCCCACGTAACTGCTGGATGCGCCACCTGAAATCTTGGAGAAAAGGGACATACGCTTGGCGATGACTCCCTCAATGGGCAGCACCGCCACGCCATTGGTGATTTCGTACGGAGCCTGCTCATTCTTGAGGGGCTTCCCGATGGCTGCCTCAACTGCTTTGAGATTGATCTTTTCGCCCCGAAGATGGCGAGCATAGATGCTCATCACCTCGGCATGCATTTCGGGCGTGATGGCCCAGGGGGCATAAACCAGGTCAGCCAATCGCATTTCGGCGCTCCCCTTTCCCAATGTCCTCGGTATCGTCATCAGTTCCGTCACCATCAGTCCCATCGCCCTCTTGGCCCGGGGGGATGGTCCGGTTCGGAGTGCCGGTGATACCAACGGTCTGCTCTGTGATCAGGCCCGCCGTCTTGCGACGTTTGAGTTCCAGGGCTTGCTGGTCGGTGTTCTCCTCCCAGTCGCCTCCGGTCATGGTGATGGTCTCCTCCTCCAGGGTGGAGATGCCCTCCTCCATGCGCATGCCGGCGGCCGAGATCTCTTTGACCGGGTCGATCTGGCCCGGTGCATCCCCGATCCATCGGCATCCCAGGTAGGCCTTGCGGATGAGCGGGTCGGCGAAATATCCAGGGGCATCCAACCGCCCGGTAGCCACTGCCTCATCCATCCAGATCTCATAGATCGGGGCCAGAAAGGATCCCACCACCCAAACCCGCCTGACCTTGAAAAACCGCCAGGCCTCCAGGAGCGCGGCGCGGGCGGCGGTGTAGCTGCTGGTGAAATGCTTGATGAGCACTTCGAAGGGGAGTTCGAGTCGGACTCCAATTTGACGGAGAATGGCCTGGACAAAGGGATCAAAGGCAGTGTTCGGGCGCTTGGGGTCTGCCACCTCGATCTTTTCGCCCGGCATGAGGTCGATGATCGATCCAGCGCCGAGGGTCACGGCGCTGTTGGGATCTAACTGGGACGAGCTGGGCACGCCGGCCTGTTGCTGGAGCCCCTCCCCGTCCGGCGTGGTGACGAACACCGAGAACATTGAGGAGACCACAGCCGCCATGACTTCCGCGTCCGAATACTCTCCCAACTGCTTCAGTGGTTCGATGACCGGGGCCAAGTAGGGAAATCCCCGTGTCTGGGCCACTCGCTGGCGGTCGAAGTGGTGCAGGATCCGGCGTCGGCCACTAGGGGTAAAGGCGGGGATTCGGTCCCAGACCCGGGGCTGAGGGAAAATGGATCCGGGATGGTGCTGGAGCACGTGGTAGGCCAGGGGGGAACCCACGGAATCCATTTCCACCCCGCCGGCGAACAGATCGGTTTGGACCTGCCCCCAGGGATTGCAGACCCGATCCGCCTCGATCAACTGAATTTTGGTCCTGTAGGGGCTCCCGGGGCGATTGACCGAGGGGAGCAGCGAAAAGCAGTCACCACACTCAAGGACGGACCGGAAAACCAGGCTGGTGAGTCCCGCTAGGTCCTGGGTCCGGGTGATGTCACACTCTTTGGACTCCGAGAAAAGTTCCCATTCCTCCAGGGCGGCATCTTCCCAGGCGTCCGCCTCCTCCGGCGTCATGCCCAGGCGCTTGGCGTTGACCTTGGGCCGGGCTTTTATCCCCATACCTACCACGTTGGTGACCACGGTATTGATGGCGCCGCCCGCCAGTGGGGAATTCCGGACCAGGGCCCGGGATCGGTCCCGCATGACATCCAGATCCCAGATCAGGTCGGCATCGGCGGAGCCGGTGGGCGGGTTGAACTCCTTGGTGGCATTTCGACTTCGAGATCCCCCATGCCAGACCCCCGCAATGGCAAGCTGGGTCCGAAGCAGTACGCGATCCCGAACGGTTCGGGGAGAGAAAACACCGATGGCGCGATCAACCCAGTTGAGGCGTGCCGCCTCCCGGACCGTTTCCCGGACTCCTGCCCTGGAATTGAGAGGGTGGCGCGTCATCGGGGAACCACTTGGCGCACCCGCATGCTCCCACCCTGGCCAGAGGACCGGCTTAGCCGGACCAGCCATGCCTCCCAGGTTTGGATGTTCTGGGCAATGAGGGCGGCATCCGCACGGGTCAACTTGCGCCCATGGATTTCATAGGATTGCCCGGAAGCCACGGCAAGATCTGCGGCCATCCACAAATCAAAATGCTGTTGCGCTTGGGCGAGAGTCATTCCGGCCATGCCCAAACAATGGTCGGAGACTATTTTTTTTTATGGCGAAACGTTTCGGAAAATCAATTTCAGTCCCGCTTGATGCCAGCGCTGCGCACCCTCCGGCCCCGCGGTGGCACCTGGACAGGCAGAGTGGTTCCCGGGGCGTCCAGAGACTTCCGCCCCATCAATTCCGCCAGGGCATGGAGGGTCCGGTCCACGTCCTCCGGGACTACCGCCATGACCTCCCATGCCGCGGACGCGTATACCTCGCAATCCAGGGCCTCATTTGGGTCCCTCTCGTTTCGTGGCACATAGAGACGGCGCCGGCGGCCGCCTTCGGTGCGGTAGACCACTGTCTCCGAAGTGATTTGGTCAAAATAATCCGCCAGGAGGTTGATGGGCCAGTGAACATACCCTGGGCCCGGCTTCTCCTCCCGGATTCGGGCAAAAAAGGTGTCCTTGAGGGACACGGTATCCAGGAGGAGGAGTTTGGTCCGTTTGTTGGACCGGGTGACGGGGGTGGCCTGAGGGCGGGTGTTGCCACGAATGGCGAACACGCGCCGCTGGGACCGGGCTCGGCAAAACCGGTGGACTTCCCTGTTGAAGTGGCCGCCGGCGTCCAGGCATGCGGCCGAGATCCGCATGAGATATCCGGAGGCATGCCGGAATTCCGCAAGGATGACCTGATCCACCCGCACCCAGAATTCGTCCAGCGCCGGGTTGCCCAGGACCATCCCCCGCTTGATGAGCCAGGATTCATTCCCCCGGCCCCAGCCACGGATGATGTACTCCCAACGGTCATCCTGCATATCGCCGCCCAGGGTGAGGTAGGCCACGCCAGTGGGCACCTCGGCGTCATAATCCTCCCTCCGGGCCGCCAGGCCTTTGGTTTGGACCTCATCCCCGTCTCGGGTGTCCCATGGTTCTCCCAGGGAGGTGTTGACCCAGACCATGAGGTGGTTCGGGCCCTGCTGTTTCGCCCGGAGGAAGGCAACAGCGATCTCGCCAAAGGTTCGCCAAGGGGAGTAGAGTTCGTTGATTGCAAACCCCGCGTGCCCCCGAACCTCCGGTCGCCCCGGAACCCAAATCCCCTTGCGGAGCATCATGGGCTTGTGGCCATCGGTGATCAGGCCCCCACATTGATCACAAACGTAGTGGGCATTTTGGGGCTCCCCATCGGGCCACACCACCCGGTAACACCCATCCTCGTCTCGCCACTGGAGCAGAATTTGTGCCCCACAGTGGATGCAGGGTAGATGGTAGCGGCGCTGGTCGGATTGCTCCCACGATTTAAAGATCCGGGAGTGGCCCTTGATCCCCGGGGTACTTACCCAAACGATTTTGCGCCTCCCCGCATAGGTAGTGGTCCGCTTCTGGGCCAGGTCCAGGATGTCGCCCTCGGTCCCGGCGGACTCCTCCATGCGATCGATCTCGTCGCCAAAAACATACTGGATGGGCTGGGAGGCCAGGCCACTGGGCGCATTGGAACCCACCACGAACAGAAGGCCCCCGGGGAACGATTTCTCCAGGATGGTGTTGCCTGAGTCCCGGGATTTGGGGTCAGCCACCTTGCCTTTGAGCCGGGGGGTATCCCGGAGCATCGGAGCAAGCCTGGTTTTGGACCATTTTTCCGCCGCCTTTTCCGTGGGTGCCACCCAGAGCACCGGGCCGGGATTCAAATCCATGATCCAGCCAAGGGCGTTGTGGCAGATCTCGTTTTTCCCTACCTGGGCCGATGTCATCATGGTCACGGTTTCGATGGTTGGGTCCGAAACGGCATCCATCATGCCTCGCTGGTAAGGGGCGCGGGCAGAGTTATACCGCCCCGGCTCGGCACTATTTTCAGGGGACATCATCCGGTAGGTATCCGCCCACTCGGTCACGGTCATCCGCGGTGGGGGCGCCCACCTTCCGCGCACCTTGGCCATCAATGCCCACACCCGCTTCAGGGCCTCTGGGCTGGCCCCGAATTCGATAACGCCAGTCAATTGGTTTCCTCCCCATTTTCAGCGCCCAGCTCCAGCTCGGCCAGGGCCGCGTACACCCCATCCTCAATGAGGGTTTTCCGTTCCTGGACCGTCTGGCCATCCATCAGGAGGACCGAGACCCTGGGTGGAATCGATAGGAGCCGGCCCCGGGCCCGCGCAATCGTTTCCGCCCAAACCTGCTCCACCAAATCCGACTCCATGAGTGATCCCCGCATGGCGGCAGCCTTCATTTCTGCGATGTCCGCGTCTGCAGCCGCCTTCCGTGCCTCACTAACTACCGGGTCTGGAACATCCATGACCTCAATCCGGCGCCGTCCCTCTGCCCGCATTCTCCGCTCAAACCACCAGGGCTCCAATTCGTCCCAAACGTAGTATTGACCGTGCCCGGAGCCATGAACGGGGATGTTTTCATCCTTTAATCGCTGAAGAGTTCTTCCTGTGACTCTTAGGAGCAATGCCGCCTCATCCTTGCTCAACTTTGATAGATCCAAGACTAACTCCAGCACTGCTTTAAGAACCGGACACAACATTTTTCATCTGTGTCTAGTTGTTTCAAGAGGTTCGTTCGATACCCTCCTATTTTATCCTGGAAAGAACCTAGTGAATTTTTTTGTTCGTTATATTTGTTAAATGAATCGTTATGCATCATTGACTACCGTGCTGTCCTTAAGGCCTCAATCATTGCCTCTGTCATCCGCCCTGGTGCTACCTTCTGCGCAGTCTTTGTGATTGTATCAACGAACTCAAGCTTCACCGGTACGCTCACCCTTGCCTTAAGAGTGTAGAGCTTCACCACGGCAAGGTCTTGCTGTCTTACCTTACGCTTGGTCAAAGTCCGTCTCTCTACCTTGCTGTGCTCCCCTTTGAATCCACCGAAATTATCTAATGAGAGTTTCTTGAGACTTGATTCTGTGAATCCAGAATGACCTGACCCACCCGTCCTCTGGAGCACGATGGGATCCTGTCGGTTCTTGGGCATGATCATGAACGTCCGTTGGTCGCCCAGCACCCGGCCATGGGAGTCGCGGTGCATGTTGAGATTCTTGGGCCGGCGGGGATCAGAGGCACTGATGATCCGCCCGTGGAAAACTTTGTCGTTGGGGATCCAGAGGTACTTCCGCCCGCCCACTGGTTGCTTGATTCCGCCTTCCTCGAACTTCTGGAGATAGTCCGTCCTGGGATCCAGGGTGATCACCACCCGCCAGTTGGTCTTGGTGGGCTGGTCGCCCTTGTTGATCTTGATGCCCCGGAGGTTGAAGGAATCCCGGCGCAGACGGAACGACTCCTTCAGATGGTCTTGCATGGCCTTCTGGGCGTCTGCCCCGGTGCGGCGCAGGCCCAGGGACACCGCAAACGGAACCTGCCTGGCTGAGACCCCGGTCAGGTAGTTGACCACTGGTTGTGCATTGACGATGACGGCCATCATCGCTCCCAAGGCCGCCCAGATTGGCTTTGGTATTGGGCCGGTAGCCACCGTAGAATTTGCTTGATGTCCTGGACCATCTCCTTGCGGGCTTCTTTATCTTCAAGGGCTTGTGTCTCCCGCGCCCTTCTTTCTTCAAGCATCTGGGTCTTGAGGGTTTCCACGTCGCTCTGGAGCTTTGTTTTCCATTCGGTATCCACCTGGACCGCCACGACATGCCTTTCTTCCCTCTTGGAGGCCCAACCAACCAGGCCACCGAGCAAACCGATCGAGGCGAACATGGCCCCAATGAGCACATTCCACCAGCCACTATCGTGTTTTCGCCGCCTCAGTTCCTGCTCCATGTCGCCCCCTAAAAGGTGATCACCACCCGAACCCGGGCGTCCAGGGTGGAGGCTCCGGTGATGGTGGCCACCTGGCGCACCAGGTCCACCCCTGCCCGAACCGGTAGGCGGGTCCAGGTGTACTCACCGGTGACACCCCAGGATCCGGTGCGGGGATCGTAAACGGCGCCGGCGCCCCAGTGCCGCGGCCCGTCGCCGGCGGCCTTCAGGGCGGTGCGCAGGATGTCCACCTCCTCCCCCCGGGCCTCAGCTGCCTGGAGGTTGAATTTGGCCTCCTCCTGCGCCATGGCCAGCTGGGTCTGGGTCTCCGCCAGCTCCCGGCGCAGCGCGGCCAGGTCGCCCACCTGGGCCGTGACCAGCTCCCGGAGGGCGGGGACCAGGTCCTGGCCGGCGGCCGTCACCTGGTCCAGGCGGTCCTGGGCCAGCCGGACAGCATGGTCCGCCAGCACCGTCTGGCCATGGGCCTGGGCCACCACCACCGCCTGGGCCCTGGCAGCCTTCCCCGCCGCGGCCCCCTTGTCCAGCACCTCCTGGGCCCGGGTCTCCACTCCGGCAGCCTGGGCCAGCGCCGGGGCGGCACGCCGGTGACCGTCCCAGGTCTTGGCGCCCCACCCCAGGGCGCCCCCCAGCACCAGCAGGCCGGCAGCTATCCAGGCCTGGGTGCGGGTAGTCACTCGGTGCCTCCAGGGTTGGTGTTTATGGGCTCCTGGGTCCTGCTGGTAATTTTGACCAGCAGCCTGACCGGTGCCGAATTGGGCCACTTGCCCCCAACCCAGATTCCGGCCCCGAACGTGATGATGGCGATGATGACGGTCATGATATTGATCCTCCAGATCCGGGCGAATTTAACGACGTCATCGGCGATTTGAGGCCCAGGTGCCCGGTCCTGGTCAGAGCCATCGGGCCCTCCCTGCATATCGCCGTACTTGGTGACTCCGTAATTCCCAAGCGCCAACCCGGCCCAGATGGCCAGGTTGCCAGTGCTGAGATTGCCCCGGATCTCCGCCCCCACCGCCACCACCAGGGCCACCAGGGAGCAAATTCGCCCCCACGAGATGTCACCGGACCGATCGCGGAGCGGGCCCAGCATTACGCACCCCTCGGAGGTGTCCAAATGCGCAGGAGGGGGTAGGTCCGGATCCCGGCAATGTCCTTCTCTGTCCGGAGATCCCGGCGGGGAATCAGGCGTTGGGCCGGAACCACCAGCCCGTAGTGCAGACACCCCCGCTCGATGATTAGCTGATCAATGCTCAGCATGCAGGTTGGGTGCTGGACCACGCGGTTGAACATCTCCTGCAGGGTCATGCCGGCCGGTGGTAGGAGGTCCCCCGCCAGCCCCCACAGGTGGGCGGAGGTCAGGCTGGCCCCTGGGATCTGGGAATTCCTGATCTTGCCCCGCAGGCCTGAGTTGATCGTGATCGGCTTGTCTCCACAGATAGCCCGGATCTCCTCAAACTTTGCCGCCGTCTTGGCCAGGTTCCGCCAGTAATCGTCCAGGACCGGGCCCTCGATCTTTGTGTCCCACCCCGCCGTCCACTCTTCCTTGGTTGAGTGCTCTGTAAAGGGCACCATCATGCCTCCTGGCTAGAGGATGTTCATCGGGCAGAATTTTTTATGGCGAAACATTTCGGGAAATCGTTTTAACCAAGGCTGGCCTTTCGTTGGTCATGGTTTTGGCCACGCTTTTAGGGCCGAGGTTCGCTCCTCCACAATTTGCTCAATCCTCCGCACCGAGCACTTAAATTTCATGGCTAGGTGTTCGTGGTTGCGTCCGTCGAATTCGACCCAAACCTGTTCCGGATCCAGGGTCCGCAGGCGCCCCCGTGCGAAATAGACGCGCTGCCCCAAAAATTCATCCCAGATGACGTCGGTGGCCTCTTTGGCGAGGGTTTCAGCAAGTGCCTTAGGGATTCCCTTCCCCAGGAGGCGATCGCGCAACCGGTCGCAAATCTGGGTTCTTCTGGCTGGAACAGCGCTCATTTTAGACCTCTTTGATGTGCTCGATAGCCCTGTTTGGATCTGCAGTTCGCCAGTCCGGCCAGGTCCGCTTCTCATTCTTGGCCTGCTTCCGATCAATGGCCGCGGCGATGACCTCCGGGTCCATCCCAACCCGCCACGCCCCGTCCAGGGCTAGAAGGATCACATCCACCCACTCCTCCAGGTCCAAGGGGTCTGCTTCGATCTCGTCCAACTCCTTGCGGATGTGGTCCAAGACCATTTTGGTCCGGTGCCCGGGCCCGAAGGTCCGAAGCGAAAAATCCCGTTGCCGGCGCAGGTGGCCCACCAGGTCAAACCCAATCTGGGCATCCACACCAGGCGGGAGGTCAATGAATTCGGCTGAAGCGTCGTGCATGGATCAATCTCCGGTTCCTGCCTGGACCCATGGGTCCAGGCAGGATGCTTTTTTTGGCATCAGGCGATGATGGGGATGCCGAGGTCGAAACTACCTATGTGCTCCCGGAGGGTGTTGATGGCCTGGAGCTTCCATTTCCCGCCGTCCGCCTCAAACAGGCAGAGGTGTGGCGTGCCCTCACCGTCCGTCTTGGCTCGGTAAATGAAATCCGAGAGCGGCTGATCAATCTCCTGGAAGGTGCGGAAGGGGGCCAGGGACACCCGCGGCTTAAGGGTCTGCGTTTCCTTTTTGGCCAGACCCGTTTTGACCGTGACCACCTGGGTGAAGCCGTCATCCTCGTCCTTCCGGGTGTTCTCGTTTGTGAGGCTGGCAGCCATTTTGAGGGCGTAGTCCTTGTCCCCGCCATCCGCGAAGCGAGCTGCGAGCTGGATGGAGAATTCCTCCTGGGGCAGCCACTGGCCAAACTTAAACCCCTCGAACGGAATGGGGATGGCCCGGACCATGATCTGCCGGCGCCCGTGGACATCGCACAGCCGGGATTTCAAGGTGACTGTGGTCTCGTTTTCCACGTGGATGAGGTAATCCATGGGGAAATTCTGGTCCTCCAACTTGGCCCGGACGAGGTCCGCGAACCCGGCCAGCGTGCCCACCTGGATAAGGGACTTGGGATCAGGCGGCGCAGCCATGACTTGGTGGAGCGTTTTCGAGGAGTAAACGGTCTCCACTCCGTTGACATCCAGGATTTTGTACTGCTCTGGTTTGGGCAGGCCAACCAGGAATTCGAGCGCTTCTTTGATCATTAAATCTACTCCTTTCAGTGGTATTCCCCGAGCGGGGAAATGGGTCAGCTGGACTTCCTGGTCTGCAAGGGCTCAGCGAGATCCTCGAGGGGCTGGGCCACGAAGGCCTCGTAAAGGCCCAGGCCGGTCTCCGGATCCCGGTTGACGATGGCCACAGTTTTGCCGCACTCCCGGCCCGGCATTGATGCCTTGACCTGGTAGGTCATCTTGACCATCTGGCGGGTATCGTCCGGCTCGAACAGGATTTCGACCGTAAGCTTGCGCTTGGCGCTGGCCGCGACGTTGGGATCCATGATGTTTTCCGAGATCCGCCGCATTTCGTCGGTGGCGGTCTCCATCAAGGCTCCCCCGGCGAGGTTCGCCAGGGTGATTTCAGGGGTTGGGTTCATGAGGTCTCCTTTTGGGGGTGTTGGGGTTGACGACAACGTCTTTTTAGGTCGTATTCGGTTTGCCAGTCAGCGCAGTATCCGCACCGATCCGTTCCAGGGACGGCCAAACGCTTCCCGTGGCAGGTCAGGCAGAGGCCCAGTGCCTTCCAGATCGGCCGCATTTTGCGCATGTGCTCACGCTGCCTTTCGCGCTTTTTTTTGGCACACTTTGGGCACAGATTGCCGTCGGTTTCCGAAAGGGGAGCCCAGCAATCCAGGCACAAACGGGCGGCCTTGAGTATCTCCACTTGCCGGCGCCGGCGGACTTGGTTGGTAGTGGCATGCATCAGGACACCGCCACGGCGAGAAAACAGAGAATCAGCATCATGGCGAGGTACACGGCGGCCCAGAAATCCTTGCTGGGGATGCCGGCCGCCCAAACCCTCAACTGGCGATAGATCATGAGTGCTCCGTTTGAAATGGGTTGGTGTGGATCTCGTAGATTTCGAGGAGGGCGTTGGTGAATTCCAGGAGCTGCAGCTCGGTCCCATAGATCCGCTCAAATTCGCCCTCGCCGGCGTGGATGGCGACCCCAAAACCGCCAAGGCGGTGATGCGGCGGACAGAGCGGAATCGTCTCGAAATGGCTGGCCCGCTGGGCGGCGCCGTAATTCTGGCCATCCGGCCGTGTCCGGATGTGGTGGACCTCTGCCGGCGAGAATCCCCGGCCGGTGATCCTGCAGATGCAGCACCCCAAGTCAGCCACTGCCTGGAGCCGGTCCCGCTCAGCCTTGGTGTGGGTGATCATGGGCGAAATCCTTTCCCGCGGATCGGCTCAGGCTCGGAATCGGTGGCCTGTTCGACCTCGTAAACGTGTTGGGACTCCCCGCGTAGCTCCAGCACCAGGCGTTTCCCGACGTAGGCGCCATCTCGGTTTTTTTGGATCTTGCCCCGGAGATCTCCGTCCTTGTTGCGCCAGAGGTGGACCACCACAGCCGCGTCTTTCCCGGGGCGGTCGGAATCAGCATGGTCTGCCAGGGTCGGCTCGCGGCCATCGGCGTCACTACGCAGCTGGCACAGCAGCACAAATCCGAGGTCCAATTCCTGAGCCAGCGCCATGATTCCGACCGAGACGGCGCCAAACGCATAGGCCTCGGAGCTGCCCTTTTTGACCTCCGGGCGGCCGATCTTGTCGAACTGGTCCAGGAGCACCAGCTGGACCCCGCGCTGGTCCACCTCGTGCCTGATTAGGGCCTCCAACCTGGACCAGGGCGTGCCAGCGCCGGGGCAGAGCATCCGGCCAAGCCCCAGAAGTCCACCTTGCTCCCCCACCCGGGTGACATGCTCAGGGCGGTAGAGCCCCCTCCGCAGATCCTGCACCGGCACCTCGGACAGGTAGCTGGCGAGCCTGGCGCGCATGGCTGGCGCAGCCAGCTCTAGACTCAGGACCAGGGTTTTCACCCCGTGCCGGGCGGACTCCACCGCGATCTGGGTCATCAGGGCGGTTTTCCCCACCCCGGGCCGGGCGCCCACGGTCACGTACTCACCGGTTGGGATCGGCGCCACCTGGTCCAGGGTCGGCAGGCCCCAGCGCCCTCCAGACTCCGCCCCGGGCCGGCGGAAGGCCCCAAAACTGGCCATCTGGGCCAGGATCTCCACCCAGTCCTCCCCATCCTGGCGCCTACCGTCTCGCATGATCCGGGCCAGCTCGACCTGGGCCTCGTGGATCGTGTCCTCCGGGTCTTCCAGGGTGTCCTGGCCCATGCGCTGGATCCGGGAGCCCAGGGATACCAACTCCCGGCGCCGTCGGTGCCCGCGTAGGATGTCCACCAGCACCTGGGGCCGGGCCACCTCCTCACCGCCCAACAGGTCCGCCAGGCCAGGGAGGCCTCCCACCAGGTTGAGCCGGCCCAGCCGCTCCAGCTCCGCCCGCAGAGTCAAACCGTTGACCGGCGTTCGGGCCAGGTATACCGCCTGCATCGCCTCGAATACCGCCCGGTGGGCGGGGTGCATGAAATCCGCGGGGCCGAGCTGGGGTAGACAGGATGCCAGGGCGGTTTCCGCCCCATCCTGACACAGAGTCACCAACAGGGCTTGTTCGGCCGGGGTGTCTTCAGGGATTTCTAGTTTGGGCATGCTAGCTCCAGGGTAGTGGGCTCAGGGCTTGGGGTTGGGGCGGTGGCATCTTCCAGTGGAGGGCTGGCCCGGCCCTGTGCCTCCCCTGCCTCCCGCGCGGCCTTGGCTTGTTGGTGCCAGATCGCAGCGGCGTAGGGGCGCCAGTGGGCGCCACCCTTCTGGTCCGCCTCCGCCCCGAAAAAATACTGCGGCGCTTTGAGCATCATCGGCCCGGTGGCCAGGTAATCCCGCCAGGCCTGAATCAGGATTTCCGGAGTCAGCGCTGGATTGCCCTGTAGCAGGCTGTTTACCCGTTCGGTCAGCACCGCACCGTCTGCCCGGATGGCCCGGTCCCGGGAATCCTTCCCTGGGGTGGCGTCCAGGATTGCGTTGACCGCTTGGACCGTTTCCGGAGGGTATTCCTGGAATCCTCCCCCTGGTTTCAATCTCACCACCGCCCCCCTCCGCTTGCGGGGGGG
>JGI24705J35276_12238392_pt1 | contig 20925 bp, 18 predicted proteins | sample TergutNt197P4_FD_35276 | JGI IMG/M metagenome (IMG submission 35276) | reverse complement strand
ATTGGATTACCTATCTTTTTTTGAAAGTATTAAAAATGAAGATATTCTTATCAGCGATCCCGATATCCTGTTAAACAGTTTGCTTGAAAATAATATTCGCTATCTGCTACTCCCTCAACTACGTGTTGACCCTACCCGCAATACAGGACTTTATATAAATAACATACATCGTCTTATCTGGTTTATTTCCTACAAATACGCGGAAAGGTTTCGTTTTGTCCATGTCGAAGGAAAGGAAGAACCCTGTGAAATTGTAGAATTTATCCGCTAAAAAATATTTTCCTTAATTCCTGATTAATAATTGTATATACTATGTTTAAAATAGGTTGCCATTTATCAACTTCGAAGGGATTCCTCGGCATGGGAAAAGATGCCGTCAGTATCGGAGCGAACACATTTCAGTTTTTTACACGCAATCCACGTGGAGGCGCCGCAAAAGCGATTGATAAAAAAGATGTGGCCGATTTTTTGGCTTTAGCTCAGGCAAATCGAATTTCATCTCTTGTCGCTCATTCGCCTTACACACTCAATGCGTGTGCCGCCGATCCGCAAATACGTAAATTTGCCGAACTTACCATGGCCGACGACTTGCAGCGCATGGAATTTGTCCCTGGAAATTTTTATAATTTCCATCCAGGCAGTCATGTCGGGCAGGGAATAGAAACAGGCATCAGCCTTATCGCCGGATTATTAAACAAAATCCTGAAACCCGAACAATCAACGACTGTTCTGTTAGAAACAATGGCAGGCAAAGGGAGTGAAATCGGCGGAAAGTTTGAAGAATTACAAAACATTATCGAACGCATCGAGCTGAATAACTTGCTCGGCGTATGCCTTGATACCTGTCATGTATATGATGCCGGCTATGATGTGGTCAACCGGTTGGATGATGTATTAGAGCAGTTCGATAACATAATCGGATTACACAGATTGCATGCCATTCATTTGAACGACAGCATCTTCGGATTCGAAAGCCATAAAGACCGTCATGCCAGAATCGGAGAAGGACGTATCGGAATTGAAGCGATAACACGCATTATTAATCATCCTTCTTTACGACGCTTACCATTCAATCTCGAAACGCCCAATGAATTAGACGGTTATGCCGCCGAAATCAATTTACTCAAAGGTCTTTACCAGAAATGAAGACGTCTTCTAAAGCAATCAGATAGTGCAGATTACGCGGATTTTCGCAGATAATCCTTAAATCATATACAAAATACCATCGAACTGTCATTGTTGAAAACTTATTTTCAATTTTCTGCTTTCAGTTTTCGATAATTTATTTATTTTTGTCGGCAAATAATGGTGTAACTGCTTTCTACGTTCGTAGACAGTTAGTAATAGGGAAGTCGGTGTGAATCCGATACTGTACCCGCAGCTGTAAGTTACTGAATCCTCGGCATTATTTATTGCCACTGTCCGTCAACAAGCGGGTGGGAAGGCGCCGGCGAAAAGGAGAATAAGTCAGAAAACCTGCCATTATTTATTGATAAAACACTTCGGGTAAAAGTGTTTGATTTGTGACGAATAGTATGCAAAAACGGTTTTTCAGACAGACTCTGTGTCTTATCGGATGCCTTGTTTCATTGGCCATAGGCAATGCACAATCGCAAGGCGATACAATACAGGTACAGCTATTACAGGAAGTAGTTGTGACAGAAAAGACACGTCCGGCTACTATGCGACAAACCGCTCCGTTGCAAATCATGGATAGGGAAGGTATTGAACGATTGGGCATCCGGGAATTAACTGAAGCAATCCGTCATTTTTCAGGTGTTACCGTCAAAGATTATGGAGGCATCGGCGGGCTTAAAACCATCTCCATACGCAATCTTGGCACACAATATACAGGAATCATTTATGACGGTGTGGCAGTCAACGATTGCCAAAGCGGACAGGTTGATTTAGGGCGTTTTTCTTTGGATAATGTCGGACGGTTGTCACTCTCTATCGGACAGACCGACCGGATTTTTCAGACAGCCCGTATGTTTGCCTCTGCCGGAACACTTGAGATCCAAACTGCAACACCTGTCTTTACAGAAAAATCTTTTCATACATCACTGAAAATCAAAGGTGGGTCATTCAGACTGTTTGCCCCCTCCATTCGTTATGAACAACGAATTACCAATCATTTATCTGCATCGCTGCAAACGGATTGGTTAAGTGCTCAAAGTAATTATCCTTTCATACTCACCAATGGTCAAACCATTACGCACGAACAACGAAAGAACAGCGACATCCAATCCATCCGGCTCGAAGGAAACGTCTATGGCGAATGGGAGAATAACCGGCACCTGACGGCCAAGTTTTATCATTACAATTCCGAACGGGGACTGCCAGGCTCTGTCATCCTGTACAATGATTATGCCCGTGAACGGCTGTGGGATAAAAACACATTTATACAGGCACTTTATCGAAATGAATCTGACGATCACTTTCACTGGCAGGCTTTGGCCAAATTCAATCACACATGTATCAAATATGTAAATGTGAACAATCTGTACGAAAGTGGACAGCAGGAAGATTGCCATCTGCAACGCGAATATTACGCTTCTGCCTCAGCCGGTTATTTTCCTGCAGCACAATGGTCGTTCTCTTTGAACACCGACTTTTTTGTCAATACGTTGCACAGTAGTATCCCGGAATGTCCTTTTCCTAAGCGGTACACCACGCTGGCTGTATTGGCAGCACAACATAAAAGTGCCAGGTTGACCGTAGCAGGTAGCTTACTTGGAATGTATATGAGCGAACATCTCAAAATCGAAGAAAAAACGGACGACCGCAAACGGTTATCACCTGCCATCAGCGCTTCGTGGCTCCTGTTCCCGGAGAAAAACCTGCGCGTCAGGGCTTCCTACAAAGACGTCTATCGGACACCCACATTCAACGATCTGTATTATCTCCGGGTAGGAAACAGACATCTGCATCCCGAAAAAGCCACTCAATACAATCTTGGCATTACCTGGAGCGGCGAAATATATAACCTGCTACGCTATATAAATATCTCTATTGACGGCTATCATAACCGCGTACACGATAAAATTGTTGCAATCCCTACCCTGTATGTCTGGAAAATGATGAATCTCGGCGAAGTATCCATCTATGGCTTAGATATTAACCTTCATGCAGAAGTAGCGCTGTCAAAGCAGATCAATCTGTTTTTTCAGGGAGCTTATTCACGGCAAAAGGCTGTTGATATCACTAATGAAAATTCCAAAACGTACAGACATCAGATTCCATACACACCTGGTCATTCCGGCTCAATATCATCCACAATAGTCCATTCATTGGTTAATGTTTCATATTCCCTCACAGGAGTTGACAAAAGATATGCACTGCCGGAAAACATCCTAAGTAACGAAATCAAAGGCTATATTGAACAATCCATTACAGTCGGCCGGACAATTCATCTATACGCTATGCAACTGCGCATACAGGCTGAGATAATCAATGTCGGCAATGTCCAATACGATGTAATCAAGTATTATCCGATGCCAGGCCGCTCATATCGTATTTCTATAGAATGTAAATTGTAGGGACAAATTTATGTGTTTGCTTAATAGAAAATAAATATAAATGTTAAATAATTAATTAGTAATGTGATTATGGAAAAGAAAGTATTATTTTTAAGTTTGCTGTATGCTGCTTTTTTGCTGTGTGGTGGTTGTAGTAAGGATGTACAACCGGTTCCGGATCCGCCGGAAAAACCCACTCAAACCGGAGTTTATATCTTGAATTCCGGGCAAATGGGAAATAACGATGCTACATTGGATTATTATGACACGGAAACGATGATTTTACATGCCGATATCTTTTTTGCATCGAACGGACGCAAGTTAGGCGATACAGGCCAAAGTATGTTAATTTACGGATCGAAAATTTACATTGCCGTTTCCGGCTCCAGTACGATTGAAATTACTGACCTTTCAGGAAAGTCAATCAAACAGTTGGATGTAAAAAACAGCGACGGATCTCCACGAAGCCCGCGCTATATGGCATATCATAATGATAAAGTATATGTCACCCTTTTCGACGGTTATGTAGCCTGTATAGATACAACCGGAATGGTCATTGAAAAGGAAGCAAAGGTGGGAGATAATCCGGAACAAATCGTGTTTGCAAACAATAAACTGTATGTGGCTAATTCAGGCGGCATGAATTATCCGAATTATGGGACAACCGTATCCGTTATTAACCCGGCCAGTTTTTCTGTAATTAAAACGCTCGAAGTAGGCGAAAATCCCCAGTATTTAGCAACTGACAGTCGAGGAAACAAGGTTTATCTGATTTCTACCGGTGATTATTCACCCGGCTCCAATATTCTGCAACGAATTGACACTGGAACCGACGTTGTTTCAAAAATCAAAGATCTGAATGCTTCGTGGATGAGCATGGGCGCCGACGATAAACTATATATCATCAGTACCGAATACGACGAAATGTGGAATATGAGCGCCAGATATCACATATATGATGCTGTGAATGAAAAACTGATTGGAGCGTTTATCTCCGACGAAACCACGATCCCGAATCCCTATCATATCAGTGCGGATAAGGCAGACGGTACGGTTTATATCGGTTCTTCCGATTATATAAGCCGTGGAGACATTTATATTTATTCAGCCGAAGGCAGATTTCTGCATAAATCCGGCGTTTCGGGTATCAACCCGGAAGGTGTCTATTTCCGGGAAACGAAATAAATCCTCTGTATGAATCTGTGAAATCCATGTTTGTTACGCAGAAAACCACAGTGAGGCCCCCAAGTTACACAGAGATAATGATGAAACGTTTTATTTTAGTACTTATTCCACTCTGTCTCTTATTCAGTTGTCACATGAGACAAGGTATTTCTCCGGAAGAAATACAGGGAGAAGAATACACTTTGCATTATGCGGAAGGATTTAAGGTGACATGTTTCCCGAATTATACCGTCGTGGATGTGCGTGACCCGTGGAATAGCCGACGTAACCTGCAACGCTATGTGTTGGTTGACCGAAATAAAGAACTCCCTGTGTATCTTCCGGCAGGAACGCTTATATATACTCCCATCCAAAATGTTGTCGTATATACAGCCGTCCATTGCGCAGTTTTAGACGAATTGGATGCAATGGATAATGTAATCGGCGTTTGCGAGCCTCGTTTTATCAATACACCGACCATTCGCTCACGGGTAGCCGAAGGATTGATTGCCGATATGGGTGAAGCTGTTTCACCCAATATTGAAAAGATGATTGAACAGCATGTGGAAGTGATTTTGGCTTCTCCGTTTCATAATGCGGGATATGGCTCTGTCGAAAAAACAGGTATTCCGATTATTGAATGTGCCGACTATATGGAAACAACACCTCTAGGCAGAACTGAATGGATACGTTTCTTTGGAATGCTGACCGGTAAGACAGGGTTAGCTAACTCATTGTTTCAGGAGACGGAAGCCCGTTATACAGAAATAAAAAACAGGGTTGCAGATGTCACCATTCGTCCGACTTTATTGACCGAAAAAAAATACGGTTCAACCTGGTATGTCCCCGGCGGCAAAAGTTTTATGGCACATCTCTATCGCGATGCAGGCGCCGATTATGTGTTCAGTTATTTGCCGGGGGCGGGTGGTATGCCGTTAAGTTTTGAAACAGTGTTGGATAAAGCCATTCATGCTGATTTCTGGCTGTTCAACTATGCTTTAGACACAGAAATGACTTATCAATCCTTAGAGGCTGAATACTCGCTCTATGCAAATTTCGATGCATTTAAAAAGCATCGTATATATGGCTGTAACACTGAATTTTCACTTTTCTTTGAAGAAGTTCCCATGCACCCTGATTATTTATTGCGTGAACTGGCAGCAATTTTTAATCCCGAACTTATGCCCGACCAATATCGGTTCAGATACTTTCATCCGTTGGGAAATAAAAATCAGTAATTAGGAATTAGGAATTAAGAATTAGGACTTTTCCTTAATGTTTAAAATTATACGATGTTTGGCTTTCGGAACGTAAGCAATTAGGAATTGAGAAAATTAATAACCATTAACAATTATTAATTTAGCCTAAGCAGTTCATCAATAATATCGCGATTGTTACTCAGCCGGGGCACTTTGTGTTGGCCTCCTAATTGTCCTTTCATTTTTAGCCAATCGAGAAACAGTCCATTTTTGGCAAGATGTACTTCAGGAAGCAACAAAGTGAAATCCTTATAACGTTTTGCCTCATAATCTGAGTTTAGTGATTGCAGGGCGCTATCTAAAAATCGCGCAAACGACTCAAGTGATTCTGGCGCTTTTTCAAATTCAATCAACCATTGATGCCGTCCCTTTGCATTATCAAGCATAAACAACGGCGCTGCCGTATAAGCACGAACCATTGCTCCGGTTTGCTGACATGCTATATGCATTGCTTTTTCGGCATTATCAACCATCAATTCTTCGCCAAATGCATTGATATAATGTTGCGTGCGACCTGAAATCTCAATTTTGGGAGGAGAGAGTGAGGTGAAACGAACCGTATCACCAATCTGATACCTCCACAATCCTCCGACAGTTGATATTACCATCGCATAGTTTTCACCTGCCATAACTTCCCTTAAAGGAATTGTTCTGGGATCATCCGAACTTTCAAGTTCATCCACAGGAATAAATTCGTAGAATATTCCATAATCGAGCATGAGCAGCAAACTTGAGTCGGACAGGTCATCCTGAATCGCAAAAAAACCTTCCGATGCATTGTAGGTTTCCATATAATGCATTTTGGGAGAAGGAATAAGAGATTCGTATTGAGACCTGTATGGATCAAAACTAATGCCTCCATGGAAAAAAACTTCCAGATTTGGCCATACTTCCGTCAGCGTCTCTTTCCCGGTTCTTTTCAAAACAGCCCGAATCAACACCAAAATCCACGAGGGGACGCCGGATAAACTGCCCACATTTTTGTTTCGGGCATGTTCGACAATTGCCTCGATTTTTGCTTCCCATTCATTCATCAGGTTTATCCGTTTTTTGGGTATTTGTACCAGATTAACCCAAGCCGGAACATTCTGTATCAATACAGCCGATAAATCCCCACAGTGTGCCTTTTTATTCAGGGAAAAAGGGCTGTGACTTCCTCCCAGAATCAGTCCTTTTTTTGTAAAAAAACGACTTTTCGGATTATTTCGTAAATAAAGTCCAAGTGTATCATAGCCGCCTTGATAATGGCAGTGTTTTAAAATCTCGGCAGTGACAGGGATGTATTTGCTTTTGTCGTTCGTTGTGCCACTGCTCTTCGCATACCATTTTACCTGTGATGGCCACAGGACATTTTCTTCTCCGGTCATCATCCGTTCAATGAATGGTTTCAGCGTATCATAATTCTGCAAAGGGATACGTTGGGTAAACGTTGTATAGTCCCGTATACTCTGAAAATCATACCTTCTGCCCCATTCAGTTTGCCGGGCATATCGTAATAACATGTCCAATTGTGCATGTTGAATCTTTTCCGTTTTCCGTCCGTAGGATTCGATTTTTTGTAATCGGTTCTGATAAGTAAAAGATGCACAACGACTTATTATATCCATAAAAGAACTTTGTTTATATTGCCGGAGCAAAGATAGTTTTTTAATTGACAATGGACAATTGAAAATTGAAAATTATCGTACTTTTGTGGTATGTTTGAAAAAACAAAGCAAAATTTATTTTTTTAATTGCAAAAAAAATGCTTAAAAAGTTTCAATTTGCAGTGATTGTTTTATTATTGACAGGGTATGAGGCGTTTGGGCAGGATTTGAATAGCGAATTAAGCAAGGTATATCCTGTTTCCGGACAGCATCAGGCGAGCGATTTAAGCAAAACCCTGTATGTCGAACTGTTGAATCCGGGCGGCGAAATCGTTGACAAACGGATATTGAAAATCGAAAACGGACAGTGTCACGGTGATTTTTTATTGTCGCGGCTTCCTTTTTATTCGGGCTTTTATGAAGTGCGTGCCTATACCAAATATATGTTGAATTTCGGCGACGACGTTATTTTCTCACGGTTATTGCCCGTTTTCGACAAGCCAAAAGCAGAAGGCAACTATGAAGAGAAGAAAATGCTGAGCTATGGCCGCTGGGGCACAGGTCATTATCCGATGAAAAGGGAAAGGCCGCTCAAAGACAAGAAAGTAAATCTGCGTTTTTTCCCCGAAGGAGGCAATTTGATTCAGGACGTAACATCGCGTGTTGCTTTTGAGGCTACTGACGAGGCAGGTAACCCGATAGAAGTCAGCGGCACAGTGATGAATGCTGCCAGACAGGAACTATGTTCCATCACCACAATCCATGAAGGGAAAGGCGTATTTACCTACACGCCCGCTGACAATAAAAGAAATGATATTGCCGAAGTCGAATATGACGGGAAAAAATACCGGTTTGATATGCCTGCGGGCTTGCCACAGGGCGTCACAATGGAAGCAGATAACCTGACAGAAAAGGACAGTATGGTTATCACCTTGCGGAAAAACAGTAATACACCCTCCGAAATACTTGGTTTAGCTGTTTTAAGCGGAGGTAAACTGCAAAATTGTTGTGGCGTCTGGATTGAAGACAATGTTGTCGCAGTTAAAATGAATCAATCAAAATGGCCTTCAGGAGTTTCACAAATCGTGCTGTTCAACAGCAAAGGGGATATTCTTTGCGACCGGCTGATTTTTAACAACAATCATTTAGCGTTACTGGATATCAATGTGAAAACCAATAAACCGGCTTACATGCCTTTCGAACAGGTTGATATGGACATTTCGGTAACTGACGGGAATGCAAATCCGGTAAGCACTACCTTTTCGCTGTCAGTAAAAGACGGATTGAACGAGGTTGAATATAACCATACTGTTTTGACAGACCTTTTGCTGATGTCTGAAATCAAGGGTTATGTCCGCAATCCCGGTTATTACTTCGAAAAAGATGATGATACACATCGGTCGGCACTGGATGTACTGTTGATGGTGCAGGGCTGGCGACGTTACTCATGGAAACAGATGGCCGGAGTTGAACCTTTTGATTTGACTCTTCTTCCTGAACAGGGAATAGAAACCAACGGACAGATTATAAATGCCGGTTTTTTGGGAAGGCAAATTCCGAAACCGGATGTCAAGGTAGATATGTTATTGGCTAACAAAGCAGACAATAACATGATTGATAGAAACTTTGTGGAATCTTTTGTAACGGACAAACAGGGTCGTTTTTCTTTTGTGGCGGACGTCTTCGGAAGATGGAACATGATACTGTCGGTTTCCGAAAAGGGGAAGCCAAAATCCTGCCAAATACTCTTGGACAGAATTTTCAGCCCTGAACCTGAGAGATACAGGTATGCAGATATGCAAGTAAGTATAACCGGAGACAAAAATACATTCCTGAATGACGAAGAAATACCGGATGGTGACAATCTGATAGAGGATTACGAGTCATATCTTGCTGCTTATCAGGATTCGTTAGCCAAATTAGGCATTACCGAGAAAATACAGCAACTGCAGGAAGTAGTCGTTACAGCCAAAAGAAGAACAAAGGCACAGGATATTTACCGAAACCGTTCGACATCAATTGCTTTTTATGATGCAGCCACTGAATATGATGACCTCTATGACAGGGGGAGATATATCGGAAATAATATAGATGAACTAATCGTTAATATGAATGAGCATTTTTCTTACAGACACCTTAATGCTATTAGTTTATTATTTTATAATAACAGACAGGCGCTGGTTGTAGTTGATTATAAACCCGTCTTATGGAGTCTGGAAGGTATTACTGTTTATAAGCTGACTAACCTAAACGCTATCAAGTCTATATATATTAATGACGATAAATCTCAGATCGCTCAATATATACAACTCGAACCCGGAGACAGGAGAAATCCAATTGATATTGCTGATAAGTTTGTTGGCTGTGCCGTATTTCTTGAGACATATCCCGAAGGAGAAATTCCTGTCGAAGGCGCAAAAGGAGTGCGGAAAACATGGTTGGAGGGATACAGTACGGCAAGCGAATTTTACAGCCCCAACTATTCGGAATTACCGCCCGAACCCGACTACCGTCGCACATTATACTGGAATCCGATGGTTACTACCGATGCAACGGGTATGGCTAAAATCCGGTTATATAATAACAGCACGGCAATGAATTTTACTATCAGCGCTGAAACTGTTACATCGCAAGGTATGATTGGCGTTTATAAAAAATAATGCTATAAATGTATGAAACAATACAAATTATATTAATTATTTAAAAAATGTGGAGAATATACATCTTTCAACTAAAAACTTTATCTTTTTACTAATAATTCATCAATGACCGTTCAAATGAAAAAAAAAATTGCTATCCTCAGCGGAGCCGGAATGAGTGCAGAAAGCGGTATATCAACCTTTCGGGACAGCAACGGCTTATGGAATAGTTACAGGGTTGAAGATGTGGCAACCCCTGAAGGATTTGCTAAAAATCCTCAACTGGTATTAGATTTCTATAATCAACGAAGAAAGGAATTGTTGTCGGTCGAACCTAATTTAGGACATTTCGGATTGGCTGCATTAGAAAAATACTTTGAGGTACATATCATTACGCAAAATGTAGATAACCTCCATGAGCGCGCCGGAAGTATTAATGTATTACATCTGCACGGAGAACTGATGAAATCTTGTTCGGTGCGAAACCCAAACTTACCTTTCGATATCTCACCCGACAATCCTGAAATACATCTCGGCGATACGGATTCACATGGCGACCAGTTACGCCCCTTTATCGTCTGGTTTGGTGAAGCTGTGCCTATGATTGAGTCTGCTATCAAGATAGTCGAATCTTCCGATATTTTAGTGATTATCGGAACATCCCTGAATGTGTATCCCGCTGCCGGACTGTTGAATTATGTCCGAAACGGGCAACCCATTTATTTAGTAGACCCCAATGATGTTCAGACATATCGCAATGATATTCATGTAATTAAAGCAGGTGCGTCGGAAGGGGTGAAGCGATTAACGAAATTATTGAGAAATTAGTGGTTTGTTTTGCAATTACAAGTTGTAAGTTACGAGCAATGTGAATTTGTATGAGCATTAGGCTTGCGCCCATATAGTTATTAGAGTTTAGTGGTTCATTAAATCATTAAATTATAAATATTTAAATCATTTAGTCTTTCTAATATCTGAAAACTATTTTCTCCGGATTTAAAAAAATCATTCTTTTCTGTAACAAATCCCTCCTCTCGCTCGTCTTTATGGTGAAACAATAAATAAAGTTACAAATGAAAAAAAGAACAAAACTATTCACCCTGCTGACATTACTCCTTATTGGGCCGGTGATGTACAGTCAACAAAATGTAGATCGTCTATTTAAGGACTTTATAAATGAAAAAGGAGTGATACATGTCGGTGTTGGTAAAATTGTGATGTCGTTTGCAGGCCTTTTCACCGATATGATGGGCGTCAACGGTGTAGAAGTATATAGCTTCGAGGACTGTCATCAATCTGTAAAAGATAAGCTAAATAAAGCCATCGCAACCCTGAAAGACGCTAACTACGAAACACTGGTGTCTGTCAACGAAGAAAAGGAACACACCAAAATCTTAGTGAAAACAGATGGGGAAGTCATTCGGGAACTCATTGTGATGACCTCGGGAGATGAACCGGCATTAGTACGTATCAAAGGGAAAATCAACCCTTCGGATATTGAAAAGGTAATCAAAGACAATAAATAGGTAAAAAAATGAACGCGGAGGAGTTCAAAAGAATCTATTATCCTTTTCATCCGAAGCTCTACCGAATAGCTTTTGCCCTTCTAAACAATACTGCTGATGCAGAAGATTTGCTTCAGGACACGTATTACAAGCTTTGGAGCAGACGAACGGAATTGGCTGGCATTCTTCAACCGGAAGCCTTTTGTGTCAGACTGTTGAAAAACCTTTGTATGGATTTTATACGAACACCGCAAAACCGGTTAGATAACGAATCGGCAGAATTCGTAACAATGACGACCGCTACAACACCCGAAGACGAACTGGAAAGTAAAGATAAAATACAACAAATCAAAGCGTTGATTAATCAATTGCCTGAAAAACAACGTATCGTACTCCAAATGCGTGGATGTGGGGATTGCTCGTTTGAAGAAATAGAAGTAGCTACCGGCGAAAGTGCGGCAAACGTTCGGGTATTGCTGTCAAGAGCGCGAAAGACATTAAAAAATATGCTTAATTCAAAAAATAACTAATATGGACATCGAATATTTAATAGGTAAATTTTACAAAGGAGATTCTACACAAGTAGAAGAGCGCTTTTTGATGGAATATTTTCTGAATGAAGAAAATGTGGATGAACATCTGAAAGAAGACCAACAGGTATTCCGGCTTCTGCATAAAACACAGATACAGGTTCCGGTGGGAGTTTCCGAACGATTGGAAAATGCACTCTTTTTGTACAAAAACGACGTAATTTTTCGCAAAAATCACATCATCAACAAGTTATATTATTGGATTGGGAGTGCCGCTGCTGTTGTATTGTTGTGTATCGGACTGTATGTTGCTACAAGCGAACACAAACCGCCCAAAATGGCAGATACATTCAGCGATCCAACCGAAGCCGCATTAGTAGCTGAACAGACTTTGGCATTTATGTCTGTTCAATTGAATAAAGGACTAAGCAAAGTGGCCGCTGCCGAATACGAATTGGAAAAAGTAAATCAATTATTAATCAAACATCTAAATAAATAAAACAATGAAAACAAGACATTTTCTTATTATCTCTTGCCTGTTTTGTTCAGGGTTGGGCTTAGCCCAAAACAAATTGTTCGAAAAGTATGCCGATATGGATAACGTTACTTCGGTGTATATCTCGAAAACCATGTTCCAAATGATACCTAAAGTAGAAAACATCGGAGTAAATCTGATGAATATGACAGGTAAAATCGAATCGTTGCAGCTTGTTTCGACAGAAAGACAGGATATGATCACCCAAATGAAGAAAGAATTTTCGCAGTTAGTCACCACACGGCATGAGGAAATGATGCGCGTCAAAGACGGTAAAACCCGAGTGAGCTTCTACACCGATTTAAAAAACGACAAAATAAAAGAGCTAATCCTGCTGGTCGAAGCAGAAGACAACTACACAGCCATCCTGCTCACCGGCAACTTTACACTAAAAGATATTCAAGACATTGCAGATCAGTATTAAATGAATTTCGAAACTGTCTCACAATTAAAACTTTTTTACACAAAGAGCACAGAGGTTTTTCTCATAGTAAGACATTGTTCATCATCCGTATATGTCAGGTTGGCAGGGACGGATGCACAATTAGAGGATAGATCTCTTATGTCATTATTTTTTTCGTAAACAACAACTTGTAAATGCGTTTTGACAAGTGCAAGCAGTAAAGCAAATTCGCCATAACCGTTATTGATGATCACTACTTTTCCTTCGTTGGGGAACTTACTGATTTGCAATTTGAAATTCTTATTGCGACGTAAATTTCTACGTACGGCACGTTCAACCGAAGATCCTTTATAAATGTAGTTATGAATCACTAAATCACTGAAATAATCTGGCGTTTCGAGTTGGAGGCATAGCAAGCGGTATTGTTCCCTGTAAAAATGGCGAATCTCTTTGCTGCGCGGCGAATAATTGTTGCTAAACCGACTGTCATTCAACTTAATTCGCTCCAATACACGAATATGAATATTTCCTTTCCGCAACATAAACTCTTGCTTAGGAAGTACGTGTCCTACGCCATGAATCATTACCGGAATGATGTCTAATTGCATCTGTTCGGCTAAATAAAAAGCACCGCGATGAAATCGTTGGATTGAACAGTCTGTCGAACGAGTACCTTCAGGAAAAGTAACAATAGAGTAACCGCGTTTCACAATGTTACTTAATGGGCCGAGTGCTTCTTTAAAACCGTTGGAAATGGGATAAAAATCTGCATACCTGATCAAACGACCGTAAAAGGGCGACTTCCATACCCAATCGTTTGTCAGAATGACTAATTTCGGAGTAAGCATCATCACACACATCAGGTCGAGATGAGATTGGTGGTTGGAAATGATAATGGCAGGCTTTTCAAATGTTTCGTTCGAGAGATTCTCAAATGTGGTTTTTACCTGTGGTATATGGAAGATTGTGAATCGTGCAATGCGTTGAAGTAATACATGATATAGATATTTTTTCTTTTCCGTCTTACGTCCGAAAGTAAATAATATTGCTCCGAAAATTGTGATGAAAGCAGAAAATATCAAAAAGTACACGAATGAAAAAAGCAACGCTAAAAGGTTGCGTAGCGTAACAGGAACTAACCTTTTGCGTGTTTTCCGATGTGTAAGTGCATTGAATAGCAGGGAAGGGAATATATAGGCCATAATCATTACAGACAACATGCCTACAATAGTTACTTCGGCTAATGAACGCAGCGCAGGATGTTGCGCAAAAATCAACGTTCCAATGCCGATAAACATGATTAAGGCTGAAAGGGCGATGCTGTTTTTAAACGAGTATAGCATCTTTCGCCTGTAAGTATATTCATACATAAGCCCTTCGGTCATAAAAATGGTATAATCGTCGCCCTGTCCGAAAATAAATGTGGCTAAAATAATATTTACAATATTAAATCGTATATCGAAGATATTCATCAATCCTAAAATCCATATCCAACTGAAAGCAAGCGGAATAAAAGCAATTATTGCTAATTCGATCCGTCCCATTGAGAAAATCAGAAAGGCAAAAACGATAAATCCACAGACGTAGAGCACATAATCAAAATTATCGGACAGCGATTCGACCATTCGCCGCGTCAGTGAGCCTGAATCGAACGCAACAGTAAATGCGTCAAGCCGGTTTAGTTCTTCTTCCAGCATGGGCGCATTGTTTTCATCTGTATATAACAGATTTACAACCATTGCCTTCCCGTCTGTTTCAATCAAATAATCCTTGACAAATGATTCTTTGATCGGGCTGAAATGAGAAAGGCCGGCAACTTCCCACTTACGGGTAATCATGTCTTCAAACTCGCTGAAAGTATCAGGTTTAAAACCTAATTTAACGGCTTCGTCGTAAATATTTGTAAGAACAGCATCTTTGCGTGTCTGCCAAAAGGTGTTCCAACGTGCTGCACGTTCGGCTTGACGGGCAATAGAGGGATATAGTTCATTCAGTCCGCCTATTTTCGTTATTTTACCTTCATCCATATATTGCTTAAGTTGCAGAATCAGACGCTCATTCGTTTCGAGTGCCCGGTCCAGATTTTCCTGTTCGGTAACATAGTATATGATATGTCTGTTCGTGTTTAAAAGTGACGTCATATACTGATATTCATTCTGTTGCGTGTCTGTCATGTAATTGATGTTTTGCATGTTTGTCTCAAACTGTGAATCTCTGCTAAAAAAAGCTAAAATCACTGTAAGTAACAGCACAATCAGCACAACCCAACGATTTTTCTCAAACGGTTTGCCGATGAAACCTGCAAAAAGAGAACGAACAGGCTGGTTCTCCAACTGATGTTGCGGAAAGAAATGGGGGATGAAAAAAAGTACAAACAGAATAGTTCCGATCAACAAAAGCGCAGCAAACCATCCCAAATCACTCATCGCGTTTGAACTGATAAATACCAAACTCAAAAAGGCACCTACGGTGGTAATATTACCAATCGTAAGCGGCTCGATTATGTCCTTGATTACCATTCGTGGATGTGGGACATAGCTGTAATGATCGGCGAAGTGAAGCGGATAATTGATCGCTATACCGAATATAATTGAACTGATACCCACCGCAATAACCGAAACCTCGCCACGAATCAGGTAGAGTATAGCCATAGCAAACAGCCCGCCGAACAGGATTGAAAAGAAAATCAGGAAAATGCGCCTTCCGAAACGGTATGAATAGATTAAAATAGCAAAAATCAGTAACAATGCCAAAATGCTGGAAAACAACGTATCTTTTTTGATCTGTGTAGCATTGCTTATTCCTATTTCTGCAGCCCCGAAGTGTTGAAACTCTATCTTCCCTTCCATTGCCTGTTCCACTTTTTGGATATACAGATTCAGGGAGTCTATAAATACAGCGTTCAGTTTTGTTTCACTCACAGGCATCGTACATTCTATCAGCATAAATGCCCTTTGATCATTTGTAAAAATGTGATCCTGATAAAGTTGAAACTGATCGCCCACCTGTAAATTTTGTATTTTCGCTAAAACAGGATTTGAAATTCCGAGCGGATCGGACAATATATTTTTTTTGAGCGCCATACCTATGGGAGATAAAAGCAAGTCGCGGTTGTTTTTCAATCGTGCCGCAATAGATTCTTTTGACAGGAGTGAGTCAATCCGCAAAAAATCCTTTTCTTCTAAAAAATAAGGTATCTGATTAACCATAAATGCATTCAGTTGCAATATTTCGGTTGGCTCGACCTTGTACATCAGGCTTTTGATATAGGTCGGAGTCAAATTTTGCAAATAAGCGGACAGTTGCTCGATAGCTGCTATTTGGTCTTCTTTAAGATCCTTAAGGTCATTATCTACCTTAAAATCTTTTGCCGAGCAATACACCGTAATCTTATTGGCCGAAACGACATACCGATAAGCATTATTGATGCGTTCGTTCTCTTTTGTTTCCGGCAAAAAGCCTGAAATGTCTTCTTTAAAACGCGTCTGAATCGCCAGACCAGCAAAAATAAGGATCAGTAAGGCCAACAGCGCAAAAAGTAACCCTCTACGGCGTGTAAAATAATCGTAAACAGCAAGAAAAAAAGCAGTCATAATCGTTTTTTATTCTGTTGGGGCGAAAAATCTTTCGCCCTAAAATTTTTCGCCCAACGATATAACATAGACGGATATCCATAGAGCACAGCCAAAAAAGTAAACAGTGTATTCAGCAGGCTGATACGAAAAAAGTCTTTGCCCATTCTGAAATGCGAAATGCGTTCGCCTACAGGGGGATAGTAAACGTGTACAGGCACGGGGCGAATCACGATACCTTTCCATGCCGACCTTACCAGCAATTCCAACTCTGCTTCGAATCGCGACGAAAGCGGCCGAAGCCCTTTCATAGCGGCAAGTGGATACAGACGGAAACCGTTTTGCGTATCCTGTAAAAGTCGTCCTGTATGAACGGCAAACCAGAAATTGGAAAAGCGATTGGCAAAACTGTTTCCGGAAGGGATCAGGCCTTCAATGATACGTTGACCGATCAGTAATACGCCGGGATTTGTTTCAGCCGACTGCATAAACATCTCAAGATCGCTTGCAAAGTGCTGTCCGTCGGAATCGAGCGTGATAGCCGCCTTGTAACCCAGTGCTTCGGCGCGGTCGAACCCGCATTTTAAGGCAACCCCCTTTCCCCTGTTCTCTTTGTAGGAAACGATCTCAATCTTTTCGGCAAAATTTTTGAGTATTTCGCCTGTGCTATCGGTTGCGCCGTCATTGACTACAATGACAGAGCTTGTGTATTTGAGTACCTCGTCAAGTACCTGGGCTAATGTTTTTTCGTTGTTATAGGTAGGGATAACGACACAGATTTGTTGTCGGTCGAATCGGTCTTGAAATATGGGTTTGTGTCTTGTCAGGCCAGGCTCTATAGGATTTTTTGTTGCACTCCCGTCATTGCGTCCTGAACTTGATTCAGGATCACTCTCAATTTCCTCTAATACAATATTGGCTTTACAAAAAACAGTCTTTTCATTTTTGATAACAGCTACCATTGATAACACCGCGTTTTCTTCAACCTTGGTTGCTAAATGGACGTCAATAACAGCATGTTCAATCGGATTGATTGCACTCAAAAACTTGACATTCTTTACACTGCAGATAAAGTACGAGGTCGCATAATGCGTTTCAGCTATTTCTTTGAACATTTGAATAATGCAAGCGCCGGGCGTAATCGGATTTCCTTGAAAATGCGCCTGATAAATAGGATGTCCGGCATTCAGTGACAAACGGTAAACCCAGTCGTTTTCATTGCCGTTTTTTTCTTTTATGCTGAAAAAATCATTGATCAGTTTCATTGCGGGATAATGTTCAACGAATAAACAATATTGCGTTTCAGGTTATTTAGTGTTATACAGTTGTCAGGATTGCGGGTGACGGATTTCTTTTTCTTCATCGAAACCGTCATAGTACCGGCCTGTTCAATCCGGGTCGTTTTCGTTTGAAAAGGAGCGTCAGGATTATCAATTTCAAAAAGGAAATGCAGGTCTCCGGCAATTGTTCGCCTGATATACCATTTGTTCATCATGGCAATTGTATTCAGTAATTCGCTTTTTTGGGAGGTTATAATAAAATCAAATGCTTTGATCCCAAATTCGTTAATCAACGTACCCCGCCATCCCTCATCGCTCTTTCTCAGCATGCAAATTCCTGTGATATGGTTCCCTCTTACCTGAATATTGACCTGATATCGGTTAATATTTTCATTATCCCGTAATGCTGAAGTCCATAAACAGTTGTCTGCCGACAAAACGTTCCCGCCGGTGTGGATTATTCCGGAAGTGGTGGCACAACCTGTAAATAAAAGGATAAGGCTACTTACGAGAAAATATTTCATCATTAATGGTTACGTTTGTCTGTATATTTTTCAAAAGTATCAACGTTTTGTCACCTCCCTTTTCCACCAATTCCACTTTTTGGATACGGCTATCCAACTTGTTTACATATAATTGAATATAATTGAACAGTTCTTTTACTTCTTTTTTCAGCGGGGTAAGCATTATCCGGTAATCATTGTTTCCGACGCCGAACGATGTCGTAAAATCGGGCGAGTCTATCAATCCGGCGCCACTTACGCCGCCTACGATAATATCGCTCATACTACTAAATAATTTACTTGATCTTGCCGGCACCGTGGTTTGATTGCTTCCTGCATCCATAAAAATGTTTTTTCCGTCCATGGCAAAGACGTATGCCAAAGGTTTCATATACTCCCATCGGATTTTGTTGGGTTGTTTGTAGTACATTTTCCCCTCCGACAAGACTTTATCATTCATAAAAGACAATTCTTTTTCTTGCGTAAAATCACATTGCATTGTTCTCATCGCATTTGATGTCTGCGTGATTTTATCAACGATTTCTTTTTTCTGCGTTTCTGTAGCCGCCTGATACGAAGACTGCGCCAGCATAGTCGCACACAGCAACAAACTGCATATAACACACATTAATTTATTCATAAGCCAATTAATATTTTCTTTTCCGCAACAAAGTTAAGGATTTTTTTGCATAACAAATAAAATTATTATTTTTGCATGTTGTTTAACTTATAACAAAAAACAAAATGAAAAAGTACAGATGCGATGTATGCGGATACATTTATGACCCTGCCGAAGGCGATCCTGACAGTGGAATTCAACCCGGAGTAGCCTTTGAAGACCTACCCGATGATTGGGTTTGCCCGTTGTGCGGCGTAGGGAAAGAAGATTTTGTCCCTGAGGATTAATGCTTCGATACCTCCAATAAACCCAAACATTTCGTTACATTCAATGGGCATTACTAGAAACGCGATAAATTGCGTCTCTACAAGTAGGTTACGCTTTTTCAGCGTCAGCTACTAAACCTCGCATATATTCCAAAGCCATTTTGGTTTGCTCATCAACCCACTTGAGCGTGCCTGGTTGTCCTTTTTCGTCTATTGCACAATGGCAATACTCGAAGCATAAATACCCGTTATATCCTATCCTGGCCAATTCTTTGATAAGAAACCCATAGTTGTTGATGGAGGGGTATCCGAATGAGGGAATAACGGTTACTTTCCCGTTTGACATCCTTTCCATTTCGCCGTTATAATGAAAATGAACATCTAAATGCCCAATGGTATTCAGGGCATTCGTGATATTTTCCTTATTATCTTCAACAGGCGGGAGGTCGAAGCACATTTTCAGATGAGGAGAATCAACTTCTTTGATCACTTTAAGGCACTCCTGCCAGGTACCAACGAGCGGAGCATGATTCTGTAAAGCAAGTACAACCCCATGATCGCCTGCAATTTTAGCCGCTTCTTTCATACATTCGACCATATAATTCCAACGAATAAGTTTGGGAATACCCGGCCAACATGCGTCCCATTGTTTACGTGGCTCATCATAATTAGCCCAGCCATCCCTGAAAGTAATACCCGGCCAGGCGGCAAAAACACGCAACACCTTGCAGCCTAAGTCGGCAGCCAACTTAATCTGCTCCTTTACCATTAATAATTCAGCTTCACGATTTTCAGGCGTCGGACATGCAAAGTTGTTATTGGCTGACAAAGCAGGAAGATCCAACCCTAATTCACCGGCGCGATTTACCACAGCCTTTCTGATATCCTGCGTCCAGTCCATCGGATTGGCATGCGGTCGTTTGGCGTCAAATTCGACCCCGTCAAACCCAAAGTCTTTTGCCCGTTGAAGCACTTCCTGCCATGTAAGTGGACGGTCCTTATACCAGCATCCGAGATACGTTATGGAATACAAGCCTACTTTCATTTTTCCCCGTGGTCCCTGCCTGACTTCCGGAATAGTACCAGCATTTGACACAGCCTGTTCTGCATTGGTTATCAGTGGAAAACCTGCACCGGCAACTACTCCGGCACTAATACTTTTCGAAATAAAATCCCGCCTTTTCATAATTTGTTTCTTTAGATTTTTACTTATTTGTTTTATGCAGCAAATATACAACTGTTTATTCATTAATCAATATTTTATTCTATTTTTTACAAAAAAACGTATCTGATAAACAAACATTGCGAGAAACCCGTCTGCCAACAGGCGGACAAGTTACTAACAATGACAATACATATTTGTTCAAATGTATTTCGGTTTTCATAATAAAAAATCGTTTCTAATGAACAAATATTTCAGACAAAAACTGCCGTAAACACGTCATTGCGAGTAGCGTAGCGACGAAGCAAACCAGAAAAAAAAACGCTGGATTGCTTCGTTTATTTCGACTATGCTCAATAACCACCTCGCAATGACGATATCCTT
>JGI24705J35276_12238394_pt1 | contig 20932 bp, 15 predicted proteins | sample TergutNt197P4_FD_35276 | JGI IMG/M metagenome (IMG submission 35276) | reverse complement strand
GGTACTGTTATTGATGAAAGTGGTGTTGAAATCGCTACAGTACAGACTTACCATGCGGGCATGGGTGTTTTCAATTACCAGCCTGAATCGGGCAGGAAATACTATCTGCAATGCAGAAATGCAGACGGAAACGAAAAGCGCTTTGAACTGCCCCAACCTGTTCCAAATGCTTATTCATTGAATGTATCCGTTCAAAACAACAGAATCCTGCTGGGTGTAGAGAAATCAATTCATGCGCCCGATATACTTTCTTGGTTGCTTGTACATTGTCGTGGCGATGTGCTTTATTACGGTGAATGGGATGATGGACAGAAGTTTGTGTCTTTTGACAAAGAAGAGTTTCCTGCCGGAGTGATACAGGCTGTTTTGTTCGACGCTCAACTGAATCCATTAAGCGAACGATTGATATTCAGCAAAAACAACGCCTCAACAAAAATTGCATTTCAAACCGATAAAGATGTATATCAAATCCGCGACAAAGTCATCACAGCCCTGTCAATTCCCGATTCTCTTTTCAATACGCAAAACGGTCATTTTTCGGTAGCTATTACCGATGATAAGGATATGACTATTGATGAATCCGCCACTATCCTGTCAAGTCTGTTGCTTTCATCCGAATTAAGGGGTTATATCGAAAATCCGGCGTATTATTTACATGATCCGGTTGCTATGGACTTGTTGATGATGTCACACGGTTGGCGAAGATACAACATTCCTGAAGTGGTGAAAGGCCATTTGGAATCACCACAGATTCCATTTCAGGAGTTTCAGCTAATATCCGGCCATGTAAGCACCACTGCAAACCGATCCGGACCTGTACGCGACGCCGAAGTGCTTATCATGATGCAGGGCGAAGGGAGCGGAGTAGGAGTTACGTCCTCAGATAGAAACGGATTATTTGTTGTTCCGGACTTGGTATTTCCATCGAGCACTACTTTCTACCTTCGTGCGTTAACAAGTAAAGGGAGCGATAATGTAAAATTGGTTATGGACGACGATACGTTTCCCGCACTGGTATATGCACTGCAAAGCCCTTATTCAAAACAAAAGATAAATGAAATTGCGACAAAAGATGAAATCGTTCTTGATGCCTTTATAAAAAAAGCAGAACAACGCGCTAAGTATGATGAAGACCTCTGGACGCTTCAACTCGCAGAAGTGGAAGTAACAGCGCCAAAAATCAAAAAAGATGAACCCAGACTTCACTTTTGGGCAAATTCATCTTCTGATGCGACCATTACAAGGGAAACAATTGAAAAACTAAAGCTTCCTCTTATAGCTAATTATCTCGCATTAATAGGAGGTGTAAGGGTTGTACAAAACCCAAACGGAACCATCGCGTCTATCTATATCAGAGGATCTGCAAGTTTTAGTGGGAATCCAACTAACGCTCTTACATTAGTTGACGGATTTGAACGAGATATTAGTGGAAATGCGTTAACAGTTAATGAAATTGAAAGCATAGATGTTTTTAAAGGTCCATCTGCAGCGGCATTTGGCACTAAAGGAATTAACGGAGTGGTTAGTATCACAACCCGAAGAGGACGACCAACAAACATCCAAACCGAAAAATCCAACAATATTGTATACACCCCGTTAGGCTATCAGAAGCCGATCGCATTTTATTCACCCAAGTATGAAACATTGGAAGCGCGACAATCAAATATTCCCGATTACCGTACAACGATATACTGGAAACCTGATGTGGTTATATCCGATAATGAAGAGAAGGCAACATTTGAATTTTACACCTCCGATTACAGCACAACTTATTCGGTTGTGATCGAAGGCTTGACCGACGATGGCAGAATTGTCAGGCAGGTAGAAAAGATACGGGTGCAATAATGCTTATTCCACCTCTTTTTTGCAAATGAGCAAAAAAAGTGGGAGGAAAACCACTTTTTTATTTTCCTCCCACTGAAATAAATCCTGATGGACTTAGTAACCAGGATTTTGAATTAATTTTAAATTCCTGTTCATTTCATCCCGATGGAATGGCATGAAATAACATTTATCCGGAAAACTACGTGGCTCTACTGTTGATTCAAATACATTATAGTGATAGTCCCAACGGGTTTCGTCGTTTCTATACCTTTCACCGGGTGCTAATGTCACTCCCGGTTTTAAGGTAGCGGTCACTTTCATTGCTCTCAAACTGTTTAGTCCCGGTGCATCTTTAGCGATCAACCAGCGACGCATATCCCAGTAGCGTTGTTCTTCAAATAACATATCTTTGCGGCGTTCGTTTTGATAGATTTTGCGAAGTTCAGCCTGATTGGTTGTCGTAACAGCAGGAATGCCAACATTTTTACGAATCTGGTTCAGGTAGGTTTTTGCTTCGTCCAATTCGTTCAGTTCGATACATGCTTCAATATAGTCGTAATAAACTTCTGTCATACGGATAAACGGAAATACAGCGTTGATGCGATTTGCGTGAACGCCGTCTCTGGGATTGACAAATTTCTTAATGTAATATCCCGTAAACGTTGCGTTCCAGTTTTCGCCTCCACCTTCGCGCGTATCCATTCCCGGCCAAAAATCCTCTTCAGTTTGACTCGGACTCGTCTGATAATATCCGGTCTGAATGGTTCCGGTGGGATCAACAATGGCATAATCCGACGGTCGTGGAATCCATTGTGCGCCATCATAAAAAATAAAGGCATAAAAACGCGGCTCGCGGTTTTTATATGGAGCAGCCTTTTGTGCAGCATTATTCCAGTCGAAATCCGAACCGTTTTCCATGCTGAAGGCATCCACCATATCTTGTGTAGGTACATTTCCACCCCATGCATGATAACCGGCAGGCCCATTAAACAGTGAAAAATTAGTGCCGCTTTCAGATTTTGTAAAGATGAAATAACGCGAGAAAATATGATCCGGACTATCTTGATTGAAATGGGTCCAAATTGCTTCCGCCTTTTCTTCCACAGTCAGACCTTCGCCTCCAAAAGTAGGAATGGCATGCGATCCGGGATTGTCTATCAAATTCTTTGCCGCGTTCTTCACGGTATTCCAGCGATCAGTTTGACTACCCTTGGTGTAAAACAATAAGTCCTTGTTCGAATACGAAGAGATAAGTGACGAATGAGCAGATGCCTTCGCTTCATCATGCAAATCGCTGGCTGCATCGGTCAATACTCTTACACGCAATGCTCTTACAGCTGCTGCTGTAGCGCGTCCCTTTTGCGTATTTTCGAATGTGCGGTTTGCCAATAATGACTCAGCATTGTCTATATCGCTTAAAATCTGATCAATACATACTGTGTAAGTAGATCTGGGAACTTGAAAAGATTCGGGATCGTCTTGCAAAGAGGTAAGATTAAGAATCAGTGGCACTCCGGCAAACGCTCTGGTTAAGCGATGGTAAAAATAAGCACGCAGAAAATAGGCTTCGCCTTTTAGCTGATCTTTACTGCGGTTATCGAATGTTGCATCATCAATATTTTCAATAAAGTCGTTACACGAACGGATTTGCTGATACAGACGCTCCCATTGATGTCCGCTTTGCGTTTTCCCTATATATCCCATTTGTAAATCGGTTACTGCGCCTGCCATTGTTTGTCTGAACTCGCGCCCATGAATAAACATGGCTTCGTCTGTAGCCGATGCCAGTGTTTCTTCGGTGAATCCGGCATCCTGGAAGGTAAAGTAGATTCGATACATATAGGCTTCAGCCAAAATACCATCATTCCATACGGCGGAGGCTGAAATTTCTGTCGGAGGATCGTAATCCATAAAATCGCTGCATGAAGAAGCAAGGGCAAGCCCTAAGCATAATATACAAAAAATACTATATTTTTTCATATTCATTTAATTTAAAAAGTTATTGTTAAACCGGCATTAATTACCTTGAGAAGAGGATAACTGGTTGAATTATTGCTGGTTGATTCAGGATCGCGATCTATACCCGACGTGGTCCAGGTCAGCAGATTCTGACCGTTTACATATACGCGTAAATTTGTGAAAAACTTTGTCTGACTGAGTAAACGTGGTGGGATAGAATATCCCAATTCCATATTTTTCAACCGAATATAGTCGGTACGCCACATCCAGTAGGTATTATTGCCGCCATCACCCATATCCCAATAATCAACGGCACGTGCATGTACGCGCGGATACTTGTCGGATGGATTAGCGATAGACCAGTGGTGGTCGTAGATTTCTTTAGTCCAGTTACCGATATCGCCCGAATCGTGATATACTTTGGTCCATGCATCAAAAGCGCCCTGAAAGAGGAGATTCAGATCGAAACCTTTATATTGGAAGTAGGCGTTGAGTCCCATGTTCCATGTCGGAATATTCGTCCTGTTCACTCTCACCCTGTCATCTCCATTGATCACACCGTCGCCATTGATATCTTTAAATTTGATATCGCCCGGTTTCATTTTGTCATTAGCTGTCACTCCCGAATAATCTAATGTCTTATTATTGACTTCGTTCCAATCTTTAAATACCCCATCGTATATGAAGTACAAAGCTGCATCGCGTTTTCTGCCTGTGGATGTTTGCCATTCGGGAATGCCGGCAGCTTCATCCCAAAAGATGATTTTATTCTGGGCGTAGCCTCCGCTTAATGAAAAGTTATATGAAAAGTCACGACCTATGCGATCATTCCAGCCCAATCTGAAATCAAAGCCTTTGTTATTCATTTTACCGATATTTTCGGCAGGAAGCGTTAATCCTGCCGTTTGAGGAATGGAAGCATTTCTTCGCCACAATATGTTGGTACGTTGCTTAAGAAAAGCATCTAATTCGAATGATAACCGATTGTTTAGGGTTCGTCCTTCAATACCTACGTTATAATCGTTTTGACGTTCCCAGGTAATATCCATATTGGGAAGGCGGCTTAACTCAATTGATTTTTCATCTTTTCCGTCAATGATCATTCCATATCCATAACGATAAGTAGCATAGTACTGATATTCCTGTAAGGCGTCATTGTAATAAATTCTATCGTATCCAATAGCAGCAGCCGAAGCGCGGATTTTAAAGTAATCAATAAATGAAATATTATCTTTCCAGAAATTTTCTTCCGAGATACGATATCCTAACAGGATGCCAGGGAAAAATCCAAAGCGATTTTCTTTCGGGAACATATAAGAACCGTCATATCTCCATACAAATTCGGCAAGGTATTTTTCCTTAAAGTTATAGGCCACACGACCAAAATAATTCATACGTCGGCGATCCCAGTTGTTACTCGAGCCACCTGCATCGTTATTTTTTTCCAGGTCGCCACCTGCATCAAGCGTTTGAACAGCATCCGACAAAAAATACCTGCGGAAAGCCCGTATTTCATTTTTGTCGCCGGTTTCTTTTTCAGCTCCTACCAGGATGTTAACGGTATGAGAACCAAATGTCCGGTCATAGCTGATAAGCGATTGTAACGTGGTATTGGTCTGATCGGAGGCACGCTCCCATAAGGCAGGATCAGAGAACATATTGTTCTGGCCTGGCGAACTCAGTACTTTATTTAGCACAGGAATATTGTTTCCATCAACCGTCGAACCATCCCATGTATAAAGATACCAGGGTTGGTAGAATTGTTTGTACCTGAAAAGCCGTTTATCGTAAGCCACGCTCAACGTTAATTTCAAACCTTCGATCCAGGGTTGGGTAATCTCTGTTTTGGCTAAGCTTTGCACGGTATACGTGTTTTCATGGAGGTATCCGGTCTCGCGGGAGGCACTGATGACAGGATTACGGCCGTATTCCTGAGCCGGTCCGGGTAAACCATTAGGCCAGTAAGCAATATCGGTAGGCCTTCCACGTGAAGTAAACCACAAGTTGTCGCCCGGCGACTGGGTAGATCTTTTAAATTGTTCTTCGCGACCCATCAGGCTCACTGAGGCTTTAACCCAATCATTAACTTGTGCATCCAGATTGATACGTAAGTTATATACATCCTCCCCTCCATATCCCTTAATGAAGTTATTTTCCTGTGTCCTGTATCCAAATACAGCATAGTACTGCATCTTGTCGGTTCCGCCATTCAACGAAGCTGTATAATACTGCTGAGGCGTCCAGGTTCTAAATGTTTCCTTATACCAGTCGGTATTCGGATACCGCCATGGGTCATTACCGTCTTTGTATTTCTGAATTTCTTCGGGAGTCTTCCAGAGCGTGATGGAAGGATTTGGATTAATCGCTGTCATGGCATCGTTAAGGAGCCGTTCATTACGTAATTCCGCATATTCCCATGCATTGGCCATTTTAGGTAATTTGGTGGGTTGGTTCACGCCAAGGTTGGTTGAAAACTCAATGACTGGCTTACCTACTTTCCCTTTTTTGGTAGTAACCAAAATGACTCCATTAGCTGCACGTGCGCCATAAATAGCGCCTGCTGCATCTTTCAAGACCGAAATATTTTCAATTTCATTGGGGTCTAAGCGCGATAAACCTCCGGCCCTGTCGGCCACACCGTCTATTACAACTAATGGGTCTGTTTGACCAAATGAACTAACCCCACGGATACGAATCGTTGCGTCGTCGTATCCCGGTTCGCCGGAACGTTGATACGTTACCACCCCGGACATACGACCCACAAGTGCGTGCGAAAGATTCGTGGCAGGCGACTTCATCAGTTCATCCCCTTTCACTGTTGTGACAGAGCCTGTTACTGTTTCCTTTTTTTGCACACCGTAGCCGACAACCACAACTTCTTCAAGTCCTTGGGCATCTTCTCGCATAATTACATCAATGGTACGTTGATTGCCTACAGGGATTTCCTGCTGCAAATAACCAATATACCTGAATACCAGTACTGCTTGGTTACCGGATATCTGGACAGAGTATTTTCCGTTGATATCTGTAATCGCACCAATCGTAGTACCTTTCACTATTACGTTTACTCCAGTCAGCGGCTCACTAAAGTCGTCTGTAACAATACCTGTCACAGTTACATTCTGAGCAAACATTGTTGTAACCGCACATAACATTAACGCAAAGGTTAATAAAGCTTTAATACATTTTTGCATACAAAATAAAATTATTAATTGTTATTAATGAAGATTGTTTCTTCGTTTGTTTAGGGAAAAAATAAAGATACATAGCACAGGATCATAAGAAAACGTCTCCTGTAATGCCTTGAAACAGGTAATTCAACTTATTTATTCTTCATAGGCGTCTAATTATTAAAGAGTTCAACATACTATTTTATCTACTTTATTCATTCGCTCAATAAAACTGTGGTTTAAAAAAACAATAATACAGCACAAAGAAAAGCATAAAAAATGAATAATTTGCATTTTTTTACATTTTTTTTACATTTTTTTTTAAAAATCGTTAATTTTGTAACTGTCCACTAATACAGTCAAAATTTAGTACCCCAAAATATAGAGTAAAGATAGCCTTGAACTGTGCTTCGCTTGTATGTGATTATTCTTGTATGTGATTATTTATGTATTTCATCTGTGAGCGTACATCATGAAAGCTTTGCACAATTACAAATAGTTACTGTTTCTCTGTTAGATACCTCCAGAAGCGTACAGGTAAGTGTTGGCGATGGAGACGGGGGTTGATACGTTCCTTGATGGTAAGGGCTTTAAAATAACTTTTCCAAAGTTGTTGAAACAGGGTTTCGTCTTCGGCCATTAAGGATTCGTCTAATTTTTCACGCAGACTGTCATCATTATCGGTAAAAGTGATTTCGCGGGAATTATGCAGGTCGTAATAGTAACCGTATTTGCGTTGCAGGTCGTAGATAACCCACTGTTGATCGGCAAAACGTTCGGTAAAATGGTTGATTGTCAAAGGCAATGCGTTGTATATGGGACGAATGGGAGCAAAAAAAATATCGTCGGTTGCTTTTTGGAAACGAATAAACTGTTTGATATACAAGGCTTCATGTGCTACTTTGCGGGCTAATTTTGCAATTTCCAATACATCCGAATCACCAAAATTATAAGCGATTGACTGTGTGTGGTCGAAAGATTTTCGCATATATCGAAACAACAATTCATCTGAGCCTGCAAGTTCTGATAACCATACATGCAGTATCATATTGCCTCCACGTTCCGGTAACTTTTTCAACAAGGCGTTCCACACACGCCTGGATTTCTCTTCACACGTAGTCACATGATGGCCTGTTTCTGTAAATAAAGGTTCCGGTTCTTTATCAGACAGTAGTTTATCCGGAAATAGTTTCAGACTATATGCATCAAATAATGAGGTAAGTAAACCTTCAAAAGTCTTGTCGTAACGAAAAATTATCATACAATAAATAATTGTTTCAGGCAATAAAGATAGTAATTTATTAATTACGAATTACGAATCACAAATTACGAATTTACATTAGGGTTATAAATCATACAATGTTTGGCTTTACGAAGAGAAGCGCAATCAGGAAATCAATAATTTTTAAATTTTCAATTTTCTCCTGAATTTATTTCAGGATTCAATAAATTTGTACTTTTGTAACTTGAAATTATTAATAAATGATGTTATGAAGGCAAATTTGAGTTCACAGATTACTTTAACCAGGATTCCCAAACGAACCTATAATCCTGATAATGCGTATGAACACTCTTTCCTGACTCGTTATGAAAAAGTGCCAACCTACATATATGATTCTATAAATGAGGCTTCTTTCTCTATTGCCCAAGAACTTGCAATGCAGATACGCGAGAAACAGCAATTGTTGCAACATTTTGTATTGGCGATTCCGGGAGGACGTTCGCCTCAACTTGTATTGAATGAATTAATCCGTATTCATGTAGAAGAGCAGTTGAGCTTTTGGAATGTCATTGTTTTTTTGGTGTATGAATTTTATCCTTTGACGAGTACGGTATGCAGCAACCTGGCTTACCTGAAAGAATTTTTTTTGGATTGTGTGGATATTGATCCTTATAATATTTACTGTCCCGACAGTTTTATGGATAAAGATTCCATTTTTGAATTTTGCCGGCAATATGATCAACAGATTGATGATTTGGGGGGGATTGATTGCCTTTTGTTGGGTGTTGGCCATGCCGGTTGTATTGGATTGAATACGCCGGGTACATCAATTAATTCACATACGCATATTGTGATGATGGATAGTGATTCGCGAAAAGAGGCCACTCGTTTTTTTCATACAATTGATAGTATTCCTTCAGGTGTAATAACCATGGGACTTGCTACTATGATGAAGGCCAAAAATATCATCTTAATGGCTTGGGGTGAAGAAAAATCCGATCATATACGGCAAACCGTGGAGGATAAGATGAATGATGCATTCCCCGCCACCTGTTTACAAATTCATGCTAACGCAAAAGTAGTGGTTGACCTTCATGCTGCAGGCGCTTTGACAAGAATAAGCCACCCTTGGTTGGTTACATCGTGCGAATGGGATAACAAAATGATTCGACGGGCGATTGTCTGGTTGTGTCAACGGACTGGGAAACCTATTCTAAAACTGACTAACAAAGATTATAATGAAAATGAATTAGGCGAACTGCTTGCATTGTATGGTTCGGCTTATAATGTGAATATCAAGATATTTAATGATATTCAGCATACCATCACTGGTTGGCCGGGAGGAAAACCCGATGCTGACGATACCAACCGTCCGGAGCGCGCCATGCCTTATCCTAAAAAAGTGATTGTCTTCAGTCCGCATCCTGACGATGATGTGATCTCGATGGGAGGAACTTTCAGGCGTTTATGCGACCAAAAGCATGAAGTATATGTGGCATACCAGACTTCAGGCAATATTGCAGTATGCGATGAAGATGTGATTCGTTATTGTGAGTATTTGCGTGATGTCTGTGTGAAATATACGATAGACCAATCAGTAAAAGAAAAGGCAGAAGATATCATCCGGTTTTTGCGTTTTGAAAAAAAGAAAGGAGAGCCGGACAGGTCGGATGTATTGTTTATGAAAGGTACCATTCGACGCGAAGAAGCCCGTACAGCATGCCGGTACACCGGTGTGAAAGATGAAAATATATTTTTTCTTGATTTGCCGTTTTATGAAACAGGAACTGTAAAGAAAGGCAACTTAAGCCAGGCAGATGTGGATATTATTAAGCAACTACTATTAAGCATCAAACCTGATCAGCTTTTTGTAGCCGGCGATTTAGCCGATCCTCATGGGACGCACAAAATTTGTTTGGATGCTGTCCTGGCGGCGATAGATGAATTGACAGATGAAGCATGGATAAAAAACTGCCGGATTTGGATGTATAGGGGAGCTTGGGCCGAATGGGAAATGGATCATATCGAAATGGCTGTTCCGATAAGCCCTGAAGAGCTGCGCCTGAAGAGAAATGCTATTCTCAAACACCAGTCACAAGCCGAAAGTGCTCCGTTTCTTGGCGACGACGAACGTTTGTTCTGGCAACGCGCAGAAGACCGTAACCGTGCGACAGCAGAATTATATAAGAATTTAGGTTTGTCCTCTTATGAAGCTATTGAAGCGTTTGTAAGATATATTCCGGAGTATTAAGATTTAAAGTTTAAAATTTAAGATTTAAAACATTTAAGATTTAAGATTTAAGATTTAAGATTTAAAGTTTAAAATTTAAGATTTAAGATTTAAGATTTAAGATTTTCAATAGTACTTAAAAATACTTATTTTTTGAAACGGATTAAAGACTGGGTACTTCCAATTGCTATGATTACCGGTGCATTGACATATCAATGGATCGGAAGGCTTGCGTTTTTGACGCCTTACCTGATTTTTACCATGCTGTTACTGACGTTTTGCAAGATTTCATGGAAAGACATTCGTTTTCATCCGATGCATATATGGCTGTTAATGATTCAATTGATAGGCAGTATACTTGTTTATTTCCTAATTCGACCGTATAATGAAATTTTGGCACAGGGAGCATTGTTATGCTTGTTGACGCCGACGGCTACTGCTGCTGCAGTGATTACAGGGATGTTGGGTGGCAATGTCGGATTTCTGACAGCTTATCTGTTGTTTTGTAATGTGGTGATTGCCATTGTCGCTCCTGTTTATTTTACATTTATTGGCGTCAACGAGGCATTAACTTTCGGGGCATCGGTGTGGAATATATGCCGGCAGGTTTTCCCGCTACTCGTATTTCCGTTGTTTCTTGCAGCTTTTTTACGCAAATGGGTTCCGAAAGTGCATCAGGCATTGGTTCGGATTCCCAAATTAACGTTTTATATTTGGGTTTTTGCATTAACCATCGCAACGGGGATTACCGTACAGTTTGTTTTAAATAACGAGAATCCGGATTATTCGATTGAAACCGGATTAGCCGTAATAGCTTTGATACTCTGCTGTTTGCAGTTCTTTATCGGACGACGGATCGGGCGCAGGTACAACGATCCGGTTTCATCGGGTCAAGGTTTGGGACAAAAGAATACAATTTTAGCCATCTGGATGGCGCAAATGTTTCTGCATCCTTTAGTCACAGTTGCACCGGCAACTTATATCCTTGTGCAAAATATTATCAATTCGTATCAGCTTTGGAAAGTCTCTAAAGCACGCAGATGACGCAGATTAGATGGATTTTCGCAGTTTTTATTATAGTATCTGTATAATCTACGTCATTTGCGTGCCAAAATGACTTTTCTAATATTTAGTGATCGGTTTGTATTTGGGCACCAACAATTTCATTACGATCCAGCCGATCAGGTAGGCCATTGCGCAAAAGCAAAACATAATGAAATAGCCGGCAGGTTTCCCTTCAAATCCCATAAAATGCATATTGGTTAACTCTGCTTTATCAAATAACTGTCCGGCGGATTTTTGAATAAAGTACGAACCCAAACCTCCTGCCATGCCGCCAATGCCTGTGATAGAAGCGATAGCAACCTTGGGAAACATATCACCGACCGTTGAAAAAATATTGGCCGACCACGACTGGTGGGCGGCGCAACCCAGCGATATAAGCAGTACGGGTATCCATGCTGCGCTTCTTCCCAGAGATGGCTCGAATTGATAAGCAAGCGGTTGGGCAAGCAAAACACAAAGCGGGAAAAAAGCAAATATTAGCATCGCTTTCATGCGGGCTGCATAAGGATTTACACCTGTCCGGTTGATAAAGATTGTCGGGAGTTTCCCCCCATAAAGAGATAATAAAGTGGTTATGGCATAGAGCGTAAATATCAACGCCATCCCCAATCCTTCGGTTGTTTTAACGCCAAATTGATTTTTCAGGTACGAGGGCGTCCAAAACAGGAAGAACCACCACACGCCGTCAGTCATAAATTTCCCGAAAGCAAATGCCCAGGTTTGTTTGAAAGAAAAACATTTCCAAAATGGCATTTTCTTTTCTTCGATGGCAACCGGCACTGTATCCGTTACTCTATCCTGTTCAATATAATCCAATTCGGCTTTGTTGACATATTTCCCTTTTTTGTTAAAAGATTCCGGTTTATCATACATAAATACCCAAAATCCCATCCATGCAAAACCCAATGCGCCGATGATGATAAATGCCATTTCCCATCCAAATGCTTTAGCTAAAGGTGGAATGGTTAGTGGTGCGCCAAGTGCGCCAACCGATGCGCCGGCATTGAAAATAGATGTGGCAAAAGCGCGGTCTTTTTTGGGAAAATATTCGGCGGTTACTTTGATAGCTGCCGGGAAGTTGCCGGCTTCACCCAAAGCCAGTACACTTCGTGCCACTAAGAAACTCCACATACTCACCGTCGAGATTACCACCACTACATCGCCGGTCGCCTTTGTCAATGCGGCGGCAGAAGGCATGGCTACCCACCATTCGGTGAAAACCCCACAGACGGCATGCAAGCAAGCACCTAACGACCATACGAAAATGGCCCACAAGAATCCTTTTTTAGTCCCAATCCAGTCAATAAACCTGCCGGCAAACAGCAAACTGATTGCGTATGCTAATGAGAAAAATCCTGTGATTTTACCGTAAATGGTATCGTTCCAATGAAATTCGGGTTTGATGAATTCCTCCCATGTCAACGATAAGACCTGACGGTCAAGATAATTGATAGTAATAGACACAAAAAGCAAGCCGCAAATAGCCCACCTCCAATTGGTCATATTGTCTGAATTTTTAGCTAATTTGTTCATAAATATATTTAAGATTTAAAATTTAATATTTAAAATTTAATATTTCAATTTTCAATTAGTAATCGTTATCCCCATTTTTTCCATTAGAAAACAGGCATTCATATTCTGTGAAACACCTTCTCGCAGCCGGTAGGAAAAAGTTAGTTCATCGCCGGAAATATCGGCTTCGAAACGGTAGTTTTTGATTTCACCGGGAAATTCATGCGCCAATGTACCCAACATAAGGTCGTGCGTGGCGATAATCCCACAAGTATTTTTGGCGATCAGTTGTTTCATTAGAGCAAGTGAACCTTTTTGTTTGTCTTCCGAATTGGTTCCTTTCAGGATTTCATCCAGGATGATAAACAGTTTTTCACCATTATTCAGCCGGTCAATAATCATCTTTAGCCGTTTCAGTTCGGCAAAGAAATAAGATTCGTTAGCTGTCAGTGAATCGGCTGTCCGAAGACTGGTGATCAAATGCGCCGGATAGATTGTCAATGACCCGGCACAGACCGGCAAGCCTGTACAAGCCAATAAAAAATTGACTCCTACCGTGCGTAGGTATGTACTCTTACCTGCCATATTAGCGCCTGTGACGACTAAGAAATACGGATTTTTTTCTATCCGCAAGTCATTGCGCACACAAATATTTCGATTGATTAATGGATGTCCGAGCGCTTTTCCTTTCATTTCAAAATAGTTGTCGGCAATATCCGGAAAAATATAATCGGGATGATTAAAGGCAAAGCCTCCCAATGAACATATGGCATCTGTACATGCCAACGCTTTTATCCAACTGTTTAATTCTTTTGTATATATTCCTGCCCATTGTTCCAACTGTATGGCATGACGCATGTCGCGTAAATACAACAGATTTAGAATGATACCGGCTAAACTGTGCCTTTGGTCAAGCGCTCCGATAATAGTTGAAAGTCTGCGGATAACTTCAGAAGCTCGTTTCCCATTTGTAATAAGCATGCTTTGATTCGTTTTCATCCATTCCGAGCAGAACGATTCCTGTTCAATTTGTTCGATTAATTTTGAGACGGTCAGGAGACTTTGTTCGATTTTTTCTGCCGAATGGGTCATCTGTTGTATTTTGCGTGTCTTAATATTAGCAATCAGAAAAGCGAAAGCAAACATAAGCCCCAGTAAACTGAGCGGAAAAACACCCGTTATACAGCCCAAAATAACGCCCGTCCAGAAAGAAGGAATCGCCCATATACTTACTTTCCAAAAGAGGTTTTGATTAAAATGTGTTGTTTGTGTTGCCAAAGTACGAAGTTGTTCAACAATACCATTCAGATTGGCGTATTGTCCCATTATTTTGCCAATGTTTCCTGCATTTTCCCGATTTCCCGTCACAAAAAAATGTTGCCTGAAATGTGTTTTGGCTGCCAACTCCTTTACCGATTGTTGACGATTTAATATGTCCTGTTTGTTTTCAGATGGTTGAGTGAACCATTCAATCAGGCAAGCTTTACCTGCATGGGTAACAGTACGGTTAATACTCTGAAATAAGGATTGGTGGCCGAAAATATCAAGGTCGTGTGTAAAAGCATGGTTGGTATCGGCAGCTTCGTCAGCGCCATCGAAAGCACTGAAATCATCATTAATTCCTTTCAACTCGTTCGTATTCAATAGAATCATGGCTTCGGCATATTCTTTTCGATGAAACAGTTTCGTATGATAAACCATTAGAATGAAAAAAGGAGCAGCAAAAACAAACAGGATTCCCATCAAAACCGGCCAATTGAAATCCCTGTAAAACCAAACTGAAAGAAGTAAGCAAACAAATAGCAGCAGACGTACAGTACCCAAACGGTGAATATTCTTCTTTAGCGCCTCCGTGATACTTGTAAATGAGGCGATTTGACTGTGATAGAAATGAAGTACCTTGTCCATTTTTGGCAGTTTACACGAAGACAAAGGTAAAAAAAAATAACTTTAAGAGAAATTTTTTAATAATTGTTGTACAAATAATATTTTTTTGTATAATTTTGCCGTGTTTTTAATTTAAATTAATTTTTGTTTTCATGGAAAAAATGCTCCATTGTGAAATGGGGCTTTTTTTGTTTGAATAAAAAAATAAAAAATTTAGATTTTTTTTAAGAAAAAAAAGTACTTTTGCGGTTAGTTTTAAACAAATAAAAAGTTCAATTATTTATTACAATCAAACAAATGAAAAAGCATAATTTTTCTGCAGGACCCTCAGTGTTAAGTCAGTACACAATTCAACACACAGCTGACGCCATCCTTAATTTCGCTGATACAGGATTGTCGTTGATGGAAGTATCTCACAGAGGGAAAGAATTTATTGCGGTTAGTGATGAAGCACGCAAATTAGTGAAGGAATTATTAGATGTACCAGAAACGCACGAAGTCATTTTCCTCGGAGGTGGCGCAAGTTTGCAGTTCTGTATGGTACCTTATAATCTGTTAAGTACTAAAGCGTCGTACCTTGATACAGGTACATGGGCATCAAAAGCAATCAAAGAAGCTAAATTTTTTGGCGAAGTGGAAGTGGTCGCTTCATCAAAAGACCAGAATTACTGTTATATCCCTAAAGATTATACAGTTTCGGACGATGCCGATTATTTCCATATCACCACCAATAATACAATCTTTGGTACGCAGTTACAGATTATTCCTGATATTTCTGTACCATTAGTAGCGGATATGTCGTCCGATATTTTTTCGCGTCCTGTTGATGTTTCGAAATTCGATCTCATCTATGCAGGCGCCCAGAAGAACTTAGCGCCGGCCGGCGTTACCATTATTATCGTTCGAAAAGATGCTTTAGGTAAGGTGTCACGCCCGATTCCTTCGATGTTGAATTACCAAATACATATTGATAACGACTCAATGTACAACACACCCCCCGTCGTACCGGTTTTTGCGGCGTTACAAACGCTCAAGTGGTACAAGGAATTAGGCGGAATTACTGCGATGCAAAAGATCAATATCGAAAAGGCCGCTATCCTTTATGATGAGATAGACCGTAACAAAATGTTTATTGGAACGGCTGCTGCAGAAGATCGTTCGTTGATGAACATCTGTTTTGTGATGAGCGAAGCATATAAAGAATTAGAAAATGAATTTGCCTCGTTCGCAAGCAAAGCCGGCATGGTAGGAATCAAAGGGCATCGCTCGGTTGGTGGCTTCAGGGCTTCCACATACAATGCGCTGCCAGTAGAAAGCGTGAAGGCATTGGTTGATACAATGCAAGCATTTGAAAAAAATGTATAGAGTTCAGTAATTCAGTTATTCAATTATTCAGTTATTAAAAATATGAAAATATTAATAGCAACAGACAAACCATTTGCCGCCATCGCAGTAACCGGCATACGTAAAGCAATCGAAAACGCCGGAATGGAATTGGCGTTATTGGAAAAATATACTGAAAAAGCACAGCTTTTAGAAGCTGTAAAAGAGGTAGATGCAATCATTATTCGCAGCGATATCATTGACAGCGAAGTATTGGATGCAGCAAAACAACTCAAGATCGTAGTTCGTGCCGGTGCAGGATACGACAATGTGGATTTAGCAGCTGCCACCGCTCACAATGTATGCGTAATGAATACACCCGGTCAAAATGCCAATGCCGTAGCTGAACTTGCACTTGGTATGATGGTATTTGGCGTTCGCAACCTGTACAACGGCGCATCAGGCACCGAACTGATGGGTAAAAAGTTAGGGATTCATGCGTATGGCAATGTTGGACGCAATGTTGCCCGTATAGCAAAGGGATTTGGCATGGATATTTATGCTTACGACGCCTTTTGTCCTGCTTCGGTTATTGAAAATGACGGCGTGAAAGCACTTAATTCGGCCGAAGAACTTTACGAGACATGTCCGTTTGTTTCGCTTCATATCCCTGCAACGGCCGAAACGAAAAACGCAATCAATTATCAACTACTATCCAAAATGCCAAAAGGCGCCATGTTGATTAATACAGCCCGTAAGGAAGTAATCAACGAGGCCGAATTGGTGAAGCTAATGGAAGAGCGTACGGATTTCAGGTATATGTCCGATGTAATGCCGGGCAATCATGCCGAAATGACAGAAAAATTTGCAGGACGCTATTTCAGTACCCCGAAAAAAATGGGTGCACAAACAGCCGAAGCCAATATAAATGCCGGTATAGCGGCTGCCAATCAGATTGTCAAGTTTCTGAATGATGGCGATAGAACCTTTCAGGTAAATTAATAAAAAATTGAATTACGAATTACGAATTACGAATTACGAACTTGCATGTACCCTATCCACCTTTGGAGGAATAATTACGAACTTGCATGTCCCTTATCCCCCTTTGGAGGGATGATTACGAACCTGAATGTACCTTATCCCCCTTTGGAGGGGGGTAGGGGGGAGGTCAATAAGAAAATAAAATAAACAATGAAAATCAAACCTTTTCGGGGGATTCGCCCCCCCAAAAATTTAGTCGAGGCAGTACAGTCGCGCCCATACGATGTACTTAACTCCGACGAAGCGCGTGCCGAAGCCGCAGGAAATGAAAAATCGCTATATCATATCATCAAGCCGGAAATAGATTTTCCGGCTGGGTCAGATGAACATGCACCAGAAATATATGATAAAGCATTAGAGAATTTCAAGAAATTCAAGGCTGAAGGCTGGCTCGTTCAGGACAAAGAGGAACAATACTATATTTATGCGCAGACGATGAACGGACGTACACAGTACGGTTTGGTAGTTTGCGCCAACGTGGATGATTATATGTCAGGCAAGATCAAAAAACATGAGTTGACGCGTCGCGACAAGGAAGAAGACCGTATGAAACATGTGCGCATCAATAATGCCAATATCGAACCGGTGTTTTTCTCTTATCCCGACCAACCTGAACTTGATACGATTGTTGCAAAATATATTGCCGGAACGCCTGAATATGATTTTACGGCAAAAACCGATGGATTTCATCATACATTTTGGATCGTCACAGACAATGATGATATCGAACGTATCACCGGATTGTTTGCCGCCATGCCGGCATTGTATATAGCTGACGGACATCATCGTTCAGCGGCAGCCGCGCTGGTAGGCAACGAAAAAGCAAAGCAAAATCCGGTTCACAACGGGATGGAAGAATACAATTTTTTTATGGCTGTCTGCTTTCCGGCAAGTCAGTTGACCATCATTGACTATAACCGTGTAGTTAAAGACCTTAACGGTCTCTCCGGGGAAGAGTTCCTGCAAAAATTGACAGAGGATTTTGACGTAGAATCAAAAGGCGCTGAAATATACAAACCTGCCCGTTTCCATGAATTTTCCCTTTATTTAAAAGGTAACTGGTATGCGCTTACTGCCAAAGCGGGACGCTTCGACGATAACGACCCGATCGGCACGCTCGACGTGACGATCTCGTCCAACCTGATATTGGATAAAATATTAGGAATAAAAGACTTGCGCTCCGATAAACGGATTGATTTCGTTGGAGGCATTCGCGGGCTAAGCGAATTGCAACGTCGCGTTGACAGTGGGGAAATGAAAGTAGCCATAGCTTTATATCCGGTATCCATGCAGCAATTGATCAATATTGCCGATTCCGGTAATATCATGCCGCCAAAGACTACATGGTTTGAACCGAAGTTACGTTCAGGATTGGTCATCCACTCGTTAGACGACTTCTGAAAATCCCAAAATGCAAGGGAAAGGCATACCTTTGCCCATTAGTATGATTAAAAACATTATTTTCGATATGGGTGGCGTCATCGTTGGCGTACACCGGGAAGAAGCTATCCGGCAATTCAAAGCCATCGGGGTCGTTGACGCCGATCGCCTTATTGACGTCAGCAACCATAGCGGCTTGTTTTTAGCTTTCGAAAATGGCGATATTGATTCCGAAGAATTTCGTTGTCAACTGTCAGCCCATGCAGGGATGGATATTCCGATGGAAGCAGTTGTAAAAGCCTGGAAAAGTATTATCTCCAGACCTCCTCAGCATAAAATGGACTATATTCTCAACCTGCGCGAAAAATACAAACTTTATCTGCTGACCAACAACAATCCCATCCTTATGGACTGGGCGCGTACCGGTGATTTTACGGAAGCCGGACTTCCCATTACCCATTATTTCGACAAACTCTACATTTCATACGAAATGAAATGCACAAAACCCGGACGCCTTATTTACGAACAATTGATACAAGATAGCGGCATCAACCCATCCGAAACCCTCTTCATCGAAGACGGGTTGCAAAATATCAATACCGCCTGGGAACTCGGCTTCCAAATCTACCAAGCCCAAAACGGCGAAGACTGGCGCGAAGCAATCACTGCAATACTATAAAATCAATAATGCCGGTTTTTGCAGATGCTTTATTAATTAGGGATTTTTAAAAACTTGTTTGACGCCACTCCCGTCATCGTCATCCTATACTTGTTTCAGAATGACGATGAAAGTAATTTGAAGTCTCCAAAAGAACAACAAATCTCTCGATCGAAAATATTCTGTAAATGTGATTTTTTTAAGGGAATTTTGGAATATCAAATAATTATTGTATTATTGCACGCAAAATAATAAAAAAATATGTAGAGGAAAAATATAAAATTATAAAATATGAGCTTTTAGCACTTATTCTTTATATTCGAATTCTACCAAATTCAATTTGTAAGTGAGAGTAAGTTAGCGAAAGTTCACGTCCTCGGGCGTGAACTGTTTTGCGCTTATTCACTTACATAGGTTTAGGTAGAGCCTGAATATAAAATAAGCGATTAGTAAACAGGTTGCGTTTTTTTTTGACAAAATTTAATTATTTATGACTCTTTTACCATCTGAAATAATTAATATCTGTGTAGGTGTAGATATTAAGCAACATGCTACAAAAGTACGAGCAATTCATCTGTCTTTGTTGTTCTTGCTTGCCATTGTTTTAATGGTTTTGCTGCATCAAGTACTTAATGAAAAATATCTTTACATGATTGAAGCAGCAAAAATAAATGGTTTTGAAACTGAAGGGATAAATGGAGCGCCGGAATATCTAACGAAAATCCCGAAACCGAACATTGCACATGTAGTAATAAATGTTCATTTGCAGTATTTTGTCGTACTTTATTAATCGTCTGAAAAAGATATGAGAAAAAAACAGCAAATTGTATTTCACGACAAGGAAATGGATATTCCTGTCACAAGAGGTTTTGTCGCTCGTCAATACGATGAATTGATCTTTATTAAATACGATACGCCTTATTGTCAGATGAATTTTACCGATAAAATGATCGCAGTTGAAATAAGTCTGCAAGAGATGTTAGGAAATCTACCAAAACCCATTTTCTTTGCATGTAACCGTTCTTTTATCATCAACCTTTATCGTGTCAGGGAATATAAAAAGGATACGTCTCTGATAGTTTTAAAGGACGGTAATACAATCTCTTTATCTCGCCACCGCGCAAAAGATTTTATCAAGATAAGGAAAAATCTGCCTTGAATTACGCTTCATCCATCTACCATTAAATATACAAAAACCAACCGTTTAATATTTTTATGACCGCTTAATATACAAAACCATACCGTTTATAATTTTTTTTGGATTATTAAGATACAGCTAATTATATTTGCAGCATGACTAATCTCTAAAAAAACGAAAAAACAGCATAAAGACATGAATGATGGATTTGAATATTTTTTATTGCACTATATTTTAATTCGTCTGAGTTTAGACCGAAAAGCAAAAAATGGATTGAGTAGCACAAAAAGAAAATGGTTATGAATAGTATTGACATTTTAAATAGCAAATTGCTTGCACCAATGGATGATGAATATCCGATCAACCTAACATTCGGAAAAATGGGAATATGTATCTATTTTTTCTACTTATCTCGTTGGGAAGAAAAGGAGGAATATAAACAAATCGCTGAAAAATTATTAAATGAAGTAATTAATAAGCTATCCAACAAGAAGGATATAAGCGTAGAATTCGGATTAGCGGG